>MDTE01126913.1_pt1 | contig 27903 bp, 19 predicted proteins | sample 811231 | NCBI WGS metagenome assembly MDTE01 (sample SAMN05326651, study PRJNA326480) | marine metagenome | isolation source: seawater | place: Indian Ocean: Red Sea | collected 2010 | reverse complement strand
GAGGTCCGACAATTGCTGGACTGAGAAGACACCGGGGGGGAACAAGGAGGTTCCCGATGGCGAGCGGTTGGCAGATCGGTGCGGGTTGTGGACGGTCGCAGATTTCGACGGTCTGTGGAATCGTTCTGTCGGTCGGGTCGTGGTTGGTGATGGGCCATGGCCTGGCAAGTGCGGCAGTTTCCCGGACGCCCAATTTCGTCGTCACTGCTGCAACCCGGACATTGGCGAACCGTGTGTCGTCGGCTGCCGAGGTGCATCGTCGGGAACTGGCGGTTCGCTGGCTGGGCCACGAGATGGCCCGGTGGTCTTCGCCATGTCGCGTGCTGGTCCGTCCCGATCGTCCCCGTGCTGCCGGTGCGACGACCTTCAGTTTCCGTCGCGGAGAGGTTTTCGGTTGGCAGATGACCCTGCAGGGACCTGATGACGAAGTACTCGAGTCGATTCTCCCTCACGAGTTGACACACGCGATCCTGGCCTGCCGATTCCGTCGTCCGGTGCCTCGCTGGGCGGATGAGGGGGCAGCGGTGCTGGCCGAATCGCCGGCCGAACGTCGACGACAGCGGCAGGCCGTTCGCAGCTTGATCGCGACCGGCCGGCAGATCCCGCTGGGGAAATTGTTGGGGATGTCCGAGTATCCCACTGACCGACGCGAAATGCTCTCGCTCTACGCCCAGGGTGTCTCGCTGGTTTCGTTCCTTGTCGAACGTGGGGGGCGGGGCCGCTTCCTGGCGTTCCTGGATGACGCCGAACGTCGAGATTGGGATGTGGCGGTGCGATCTCATTTCGGGACCGCCTCGATCGCTGCTCTGGAAAGGGAATGGTCCGCCTGGGTGATGCGGTCCGCGGTGGTGCGAGTGGTCGGTTGGCGGCCGCGTACGGCAGGACCTGGCTTGACGGTTCTGCGTGGTCAGTCTCCCGAGACAGTCTCGGCTTCGGTCACGGGTTTGTTGCCACGTCGGACCGATAATCGTCGCGGCTGGACCTGGCGAGCTCCGGATCCCCGTCGATCCGTACGCGCGGCGGTCGGGGTCGTGAAGTGAACGATTGCCGAGTGCGTTGCCCGGGTTAGAATGGCCGTGGTTTGATGTGCCAGGCCGCCAGGCGTCGGTGCCTGCGGTTGGCTGCAACAGGCGAATTGCTTGTGGGGTGATCGACACATGGATGCGGAGGTGTTGCCATTCGTGTTGTTGGCGATCAGCGTTTTGCTGTTTGCCGGCGAGTTCTTTGTTCCTTCCGGTGGCCTGGTGACGGCACTGGCCGTCATCAGCCTGGTGGCTTCGATCGTGTTCGCTGCCCAGGAGTGGTGGACCGACTCGCAGGGCTTCTTCTGGTCCTTCGTCGTGGCGGCGTTCGTGCTGGTTCCGGTGTCGATCGGTGGAGCGATCACCGCGCTTCCGCACACGTCATGGGGCCGGCGGATGATGCTCGAACCGCCGTCACCTGAGGAGATCACCGGGTATCAGGATGAGATGGATTTCCTGTCGGCCCAGGTCGGGCGGGTCGGATTGACCGTCACGGTGCTCAACCCGGGCGGAATAGTCGAAATCAACGGTGAGAGAATCCACTGTGAGGGTGACGGGATGATGCTCGATCGGGGTGAAGTGGTGGAAGTGATGGCTGTGAATGGAAATCGTCTTCGGGTGCGACCGTCGGATCGCCCGTTGGACGCACCCGAATCAAAACAGGACGAGCCGCCGCTTGACTTGGCGGATTTTGAGGGTTAAACAGCACGGTTACTATGTCGGCCGGTCTGTGGCGCCGGGTGAACGTGACCGGCGGTGCGGTGCGTGAGGGAATGGGAAAAGGGAAACCCCATGGATGAGACAACAGCTGTAATTGTGGTCATTGGCGGGATCGTCCTGCTGATTGTCTTTGCCGTCGTGATGAGGTTTTTCGGCCTGTGGATCCAGTGTGTGACCACGCGGGCGGATATCAGCCTGTTGAACCTGATCCTGATGCGATTGCGGAAGGTCAATCCGACGGTGATCGTCCGCAGCAAGATCATGGCCACCCAGGCTCAACTCTCGAAGGTCTTTTCCATTTCGCGGCAACAGTTGGAAGCCCACTACCTGGCCGGAGGCAATGTGCCGAACGTGATTCGCGCTCTGGTTGCGTCCAACCGCGCACGTTTGAGTCTCGACTTCGACACCGCCCGTGCGATCGATCTGGCCGGACGTGACGTGCTCGATGCGGTCCGCACCAGTGTGTACCCCAAGGTGATCGATTGCCCGGACCCAGCCAAGACCAGCGGGACACTTGATGCGGTCGCCGGCGACGGCATCCAGTTGAAGGCTCGAGCCCGGGTCACCGTGCGGACCAACATCAACCAATTGATCGGTGGAGCCACCGAGGAGACGGTCATTGCCCGGGTCGGCCAGGGGATCGTCCAGGCGATCGGCTCGACTTCGTCCTACAAGACGGTGCTGGAGAACCCCGATTCGATTTCTCAGACGGTGCTCGGACAGGGGCTCGAGGCACAGACCGCTTTTGAGATCGTCTCAATTGACATTGCCGACGTGGACGTTGGAGAAAATATTGGGGCCCGGCTGCAGGCCGACCAGGCCGAAGCCGACATGCGGGTGGCCCAGGCCAAGGCTGAAGAACAGCGGGCTTCGGCCGCAGCCCGAGAGCAGGAGATGATCGCGAAGGTGCAGGAGAGTCGTGCGAAGGTGGTACTGGCTGAAGCCGAAGTCCCACGTGCCATTGCAGCGGCTTTCCAGAACCGCAAGCTGGGCTTGATGGACTACTACGAGTTGAAGAACGTCCAGGCCGACACTGACATGCGTCAGACGATTGCCGGCCATTCCACAGATGGTGGCAACTAGCATCAGGCCTCGACTTCCACTCTGTCGATTCACCGACGGAAACTGATCATGCGATTGTTGGCCGAGATTGGTGATGTGGTGCCGTTGATCATCGGCATCATCGCCCTGATCAGCTGGGTGGCCAACAAGATCAAGGAATCGAGCAACGCCAATGCGGGTGGCGTGGTGGCGGATGCACCGGGCGAGGAAGCCGACGGTGATGTTCGTGTCCAGGCAGAAATCGATCGTTTTCTTCAGCAGGTGAGAGGCGGTGGCCAGTCCCCCGCTCCAGCGCCGGAGGTCACCCCGACGGCTCCGGCAACCGCCACGGTTCAGAAAAAAACGCAGAGGCTCACCGAGAGACATGTCATCGGTGACCGACACATCCGTTCGGGAGTCGGTGACGTTGACGGCGACTCCGACGAGCGGATGTCCAGACGTGTCGATCGGGACTTGGGACATGGCGTCGAGCAGAGTGTGGCATCGCACCTGGGGCCATCGGTTGGCGACAGCAGGGGGGCGGACGTTTCGTTTGACTCCAGTGATTGGACCGCAGAGAACCTGGTCGGGTTGTTGACTCGTCCGGATGGCATGCGGCAGGCGGTGCTGGTCCACGAGATCCTGTCGCGTCCAAAGGGACGTCGTGGCCGAAGCGGTCCCTGAATCTCCGAACCGGGTGCTGTTGTTGGCGGGCGTCTTCGAAGTTCGCGGCAGCACCGCAACGACGTTGCGGTTGGCCGAAAGGCTGCCCGAGCAGGGTTTTGAACCCCTGGTGGTCTGCAGCGATGCCGAGCGGCTTTCGTCGGAGGTTCGCCGGGAATTGTCGATTCGGCAGTACCACGGACTTTCGAAACGGCTGATCGGGTGGTTGGCCAGGCGACGACTGATCGCCGACTTCGCCGATCAGCCCCCTGACCTGATACACGTCCAGTCGTCGCAGGTGGTGTCTTTGGGGGCGAGGTTGGCCGATGAGTGGGGTGTGCCGTTGGTTGTCAGCGTTCACGACGTCCTTCAGAGCCAGGACCGAATCGAACATCCTCGATCGGTCCGGAAAATACTGGCGGTCAGTGAGGCAGTGGGAGAGAGCCTGGTGGATCGTATGGGGGTTTCCGCCGACCGCGTGGTGGTGGTGCCTGGCGGGGTTGACGTGCCCGATGTGCAGCGACTGGTGGGAGTGCTTGAGCCTGATCACGTTCCGAGCGTGGGGACGGCCGGGCCGCTCGAGGCGGTCAAGGGCCTGCCGTATTTTCTGAACGCCGCCCAGAAGGTGTTGGCGGCAGGGCGAGACGCCGAATTCCTGGTGGCGGGCGCAGGGCCCGAGGAAAACAACCTGAGGCGGTTGGCTGGAGAATTGGGGATCCGCGACAGGGTGACGTTCTTGCCCAATCGCCCGGATTTTTCTGACGCCCTGGCAGCCATGGACGTCTTTTGCCTGCCGTCGCTCCAGCAGGGACTCGGAACGATCATGCTCGAGGCGATGTCGCTGGCCCGGCCTGTGATTGCCTCGGCGGTGGGCGGTGTCTGCAGCGTGCTTCGGGATGGCGAAACCGGGATGGTGGTGCCGCCTGAAGACAGTGCCGCGCTGGCCGGACGGATGTTGAGCTTGTTGGACGACCCCGTCGCGGCACGGACAATCGGCGAGGCAGGACGGCGGGACGTGTTGGCCCGGTTTGGAACCGCCACCATGGTCGAACGGACCGTGTCCGTCTACAAAGAGGTCATCCGGACAGGAGAGGTGTTGAAACAGCCGGGGAAGGGGGGCGAGGAATGAAAGCGGAAGTTGTCGCGATCGGCAGCGAGTTGACCAGCGGGGCCAAGCTCGACACCAACAGCCAGTGGCTCAGTCTCGAACTGGCCAACCTCGGGATCCCGGTCGCCTACCACACCACGATGGCCGATTCACTCGAAGCGATGACCGAGGTCTTTCGGATCGCCTCGGGCCGCTGTGACCTTGTACTGATTACCGGGGGACTGGGTCCCACGCTCGATGACATCACCCGTGACGCGCTCGCGGCCCTGGCCGGAGTGGAACTGGTACTCGACGATGCCTGCCTGGCTCACATCACCGATCTGTTCTCGCGTCGCAATCGGCCGATGCCTGACCGCAATCGCGTGCAGGCGATGTTGCCGGAGGGAAGCCGGGCGATCGAAAATCCCCGCGGAACCGCGCCGGGTATCTGGATGGAACGTGACCGGGGCCCAGACGGGGTGTGTCAACTGATCGCGATGCCCGGGGTGCCCAGCGAGATGAAGAGGATGTTCTCCCATGAAGTGAAGCCGCACCTTGTCGGTTCCGGCCAGGTGATGCGACGGGCGCTGGTGCACTGTTTCGGCGTAGGAGAATCCACGGCCGAAGAGATGCTGGGGAAATTGACCAGTCGCGATCACGATCCCGAGGTGGGGATCACCGTTCACGAGGCGACCATCACGCTCCGGATCAATGCCAGCGGATCCAGCGAGGAGGAGTGTGTCGAGAAGATCAGGCAGGCTCGTCATGAGATCCGTGAATGCCTCGGGACACTGGTTTTCGGCGAGGGTGATGATTCGCTGGCGAGTGTCGTGGTCGATGGCCTCGTCCAGCAGAACAGGTCTCTGGCAACCGCTGAGATCGGGACCGGCGGGGTGTTGATGTCGTGGTTGAGCGACGTTGACGGGTCGCAGGAGTGCTTGGCTGGCGGCCATGTCCTGACCGACGCCGACGGCATCGGTCGAGCGTTCGGCGGTGACGGGCGGATCGAGAGTGAGGGGAATAGTGAGGCGACGGCGAGAGACCTGGCGACACGTTGCCGTGATCACTACGGGGCCGATTTCGCCCTGTCGGTGGCGGAGTGTCCGGGTTACGATCCCGATGATCCGGAGGCTGAGGCTCCGACCACGTGGGTTGCCTGTGCCGGACCCGATGGGGTCAGAACGAAGTCGCTGACCCTGCTCGGTGACGTGTCGTTCACCCGCAGTCGTTCGGCAAAGACCGCCCTGGATCTGCTCCGCGGCATGCTGACTGCAGAGAACTGACCGGGCACCCGGTTGACCAACCTGTCATTGATCCCTTGAGGGATCAGCGGGCATAATGCCGCGATGAGTGAAAACAACCAGGGTCCGAGTCGTCCGCTGGTGGGCCTGGTGGCGCTGGGGTTCCTGGCTGCGGCCCTCGCCGTGTGGTGGATTGATCCCGACGGTCAATGGGCCGAAGGGGCCAAGGGCGGAATGGTCCGCATCGGGGTTGTGTTTGTCTGCCTGTGGCTGGCTCTGCCCGGACGCTTCGGTTCGACTCCCGGTACCAAGATCACGCTCAAGCTGTTCTTCATTGTCATCGGGATCATGGCGGCACTCGCCTTTCGGCCCAAGTTGTTCATGGTGCTCCTGCCGTTCCTGGGCGTGATCACCTTCATCGCGGTGCTGTTCAAGCCACGCACGACTCAACGCTGAGCAGCCGTCTCACGAACCCGCCGAGCGGTGACCACCGCGCGGGCCGCGGTCTTGAGGAGTTCTTCGCGCTGCGATTGGGTCAGTCCTTTGAGCCGGCCGGCAATTCTCTCGACCCACCCAGGTCGCTGCACCGAAGCGACCTGCATCATTCTCAGAAACAGGCTGATGTCCCGGAAGTTGCGGTCCGCGATCATGTTGGTGACCGGTGAGATCAGCTTCGCCACGTTGCGGACCGACTGCTGTGGGAATGCCAGGAACAAGGCGGCCTGATGGGTCACGAAACGTCGACCATCTCGATCCTGCTCGAACCGGTGACGCAGAATAAACAGCCCCTCGCTGCGGATCGGAACCGGCAGCAGGCCACTGTGCCAGTTGCCGGTTCCCCGGACGATCAACAGGTCGTCTGTCCGCAGCAGGATCTCGATTCTCCCCCGTGATCCGTCCTTGCTGTCCACGGTGTAGTGATCACGCACGACCTGCTTGAGTTCGACCTCGGAGATGCCCAGGACTTGCCAGATGGCCACCGCAATCTCTGGCTGCCGACGATAGAACTCGTAGCTGGAGGGTTCGAGTTCAATTCTCAGTGCCGGCAGACAACGAAACAGAGAGCGTTTGGTCAAAAGGGCTTCAACCTGAGCCCGGTGATGATCTTCGAGCCTGTCGAGCGGGATACTTGCAGCGATCGTCTGGCGAGCGTGTTGGGACGACGTGGCGGCTTCGACCTCTTCGATATTTAGTTTCACGCGGCGAGGAGATCTGGGGGCATCCGCGGTCTTTTCTTGGGCACGAGTGAATCCGCTCAACACGAGACAGACCAGCGTGGCGACGAAGGCGACCTGGCGGAGGGCAGCTTGATGGCTGCTGGTGAATGACTGGTTCATCGAGCGTCCCTGCTCGGAACTGCGGCTCTCGACCGGAGTGGTCGCGCGCAGGCCCCTGTTGTCCGAATCGGTTCATCGACCGCCTGGACTTGACGCGTTTCCCGGTGGTATCACCACCACGGACCTCACGCATCTCTCGCGGCATTGCGGAGTTCGGTAGACGACACGTCACACCGAAACACGTCTGCGGAGATTTCGCTGAAGAGCGACTCACTGCCGGATGGCAGTTTCAGTGACGGAAGATCCAGAAATCGGTTGTCAGTCATTCGTCCGGCGACCAGAAATCGACAGTTGTGATCGGCGATCTTCGCCAGGGCCGCATCACGATCACCGGGGTCATCATCGTAGAACCGCGGGTCGATCACGCGAATCGCCGTATCGGCACCGATCACGAACGAGGTTCCAGGAAACAACTCGGCCTTTTCCGCAAATGTCGGTGCCGAAGTGATTGCCAACGGACGATCGGTGAACGCGGCGCGTCGTGTTTCGATCGTGCGGAAGTCCAACGGGGGCTTGTCGGCGTTGACGGCGGGGAGTTCGTAGTGCACTGGACCATCGAGGATCGATTCGGCCGCCTGCTGCAACTCGACATGTCCCTGGTGCCGTGGTGCGAACGAGCCCGAGAGGATGCCGGCGGGGGGTACGGTCGGGTGGAGTGACCAGTTGCCGTCGGGCAAGCTCCAGGCGATTGGCTGCCGTCGGTTCCAGACGTCGGCGAGTTCCTTCGAAGCGACGGTGCGGCGGATATCGAGCCGATCGGCGTCAGTCAGTGGAAGTTCCGGCTGCGGTTGCACGCCGGACTCGGTGGCCAGCAATCCGATGATCAATTCGGCCACCAGGTCCTCCTCTTCGGACCGGTGGCGGGCATTTTTTTCGAGATCGAGTTGTGCGAGGACCGTGGTGGAGTTCGTCTGCAGGGCGACCAGTGCCCGGTGATCTCCTCGCTTGGGTCGGTCCGAGGCGAGCGAAGCGGTGGCTCCCAGTCCGATCAGGGAATCGGCGAGTTCCGGCTCCTGGCCATTTTCTTCGGACAGGGTGGCAGCCCGACCGTGGGCGACGACGGCCATCGCCAGTGCGGTTGCTTCGTCGCAGAAACGGTCGGGACGGCGTCCGAGGTATTCACTCAGCGATGCCGATGAGTAGGGGACCAGGCCCTCGATGACTGTTCTGGAGGCCCCGGGAACTGTCAGTAGCCGCGACAGCGAGCGGCTGCCGCCGCCGGTGATGGCCAGGGCGGACCGGGTCGGGCTGTCGTGGATTGCCGAGATTGTCTCGGTCAACCGGTCTGTGGGTGTCTGGCTCACGGTTCACCCTTGGTAACCGATTCTTCCGGCCTCGGCAACATCCCGCCAAGTTGTCGCCCGCACGGGGCTGCCGTAAGCTGTGACTCGGCCGGCTGACGGCCGGTCTCTGACGTTCCTTCGATCGTGCGATTTGCCATGGACAGCTATACCCTGAGACCGATGGCCGACGGCGACCGGGCGGAAGTGGCCGAGTTGATCTATTCCTCGATCAACTCGTGGTACAACCGTCACGGCATGCCCGACATCTTCCGCGGTGGGCCGGTGGTGACCGAGGTCTTTTATGACGTGTACCACGCCGTGGAACCGGGTTGCACGGTGGTGGCCGAAAACGAGCGGACCGGCCGATTGATGGGGTCGTGTTTCTATCACCCCCGCGAACACCACGTGTCGCTGGGAATCATGACAGTGCATCCCAACTATTTCGGGCACGGTGTGGGCAGTGCGTTGTTGCGTCACATCATCGAATTCACCGAATCGAACAATTACGGCTCGCTGCGGCTGACCCAAAGCGCCCTGAATCTCGACTCGTTCTCGCTCTACAACAGGTACGGTTTTGTTCCGAGGTACTCCTACCAGGACATGTTGCTGGAGGTACCCGAAGGCGGCATCGATCAGGTCACCCGTCGCGATGACGATGTCCGAGAGGCGCGGGACCACGATGTTGACGCGATGGCCGAACTGGAAATGTCCGTCAGCGGCATCACCCGCCGCGAGGACTACCGTTACTGCATCGAGAACGAATTGGACATCTGGTCGGTGTCGGTCTGCGAGAACTCCGATGGTGGGCTCGATGGCTGGATGGTCAGTTGCGGGCACCAGGCCATGAACATGCTGGGGCCCTGTGTCGCCCGGGACGAGGAGACGGCTGCAGCACTGATCCGTGACGGGTTGAACCGCTACCCGGGGCGGACACCCGTCTTCCTGGTACCGATGGAAAAGGCCGAACTCGTTGCGAAGATGTACTCGTGGGGTGCTCGCAACTGCGAAATGCACTTCTGCCAGGTCCGTGGTGACTGGCAGCCGTTTGATGGAATCAACATGCCCTCGTTTTTGCCCGAGACCGGGTGAATCGAATCAATTGCAGGAAACCGTAATGTCCGATACTCCGATCTGGCAGATGACCGCCGTCGAGATTGCCGGGTCTGTCAGGTCCGGCCAACTTTCGGCCGTCGAGGTCACCGACGCGATTCTCGCGCGGATCGAGACCATCGACACCCATCTGAACGCTTTCTGCATTTCGATGGCCGATTCGGCCCGGGCCACCGCAGCGTCGATCGATCAGCAGATCTCGCTTGGCGAGGATCCCGGTCCGTTGGCCGGTGTGCCGATCTCGATCAAGGACAACCTCTACATCGAGGGCGAACGGACGACGTTCGGCTCGAAGTGGTTCGAAAACAACGTGACCCCCGAGGACACTCCGCTGGTGGCGCGGCTGAAGCAGGCCGGGGCGGTGCTGATCGGTCGCACCAACAGTCCCGAGTTTGGCTGGAAAGGGGCGACGGACAACCTGGTCTTCGGTACGACGCGGAATCCGTGGAATACCGAACGGACTCCGGGGGGCAGCAGTGGAGGTGCGTCGTCGGCGGTCTCCTCGGGGATGGGACCGGTCGGGATCGGCACCGATGGCGGTGGCTCGATCCGCATTCCCGCTGCATTCTGCGGACTGTTTGGGATCAAGGCGTCGTTCGGCCGGGTCCCCAACTATCCGGCGACGACGGTAGATTCCCTGCGGCACAAGGGGCCGCTGACCCGCACGGTGGCCGACGCGGCCCTGGTGCTCGACGTGATCGCCGGTCCCGACGACCGAGATTCGCTTTCGCTGCCGGCCGATTCGGTGTCCTACAGTGATGTGCTTGACCAGGGCATCTCGGGGTGCCGAATTGCCTACAGCCCGGACCTGGGTTTTGGCGAGGTTGATCCCGAGGTGGCCTCGCTGTGCGCCGAGGCCGTCGAGCGATTTGCCGAGACCGGGGCAACGGTCGAAACCGTCTCGTTGGACTGGCCTGACCCGTACGACTGCTGGAACATCTACTTCTACGGCGGCATTGCCGGGTCGCTGGGGCCCCGGTTGGCCGAAGAGGGCGACCAGTTGGACCCCGGCCTGAGAGAGTTGGTCGAGGAGGGAGTCAAACTCAGCGGTGGCGAATTCGCCAGGGCGTCACTGGACCGGTTTGCTTACTGGCAGCAGGTGGTCCGCCTCTACGACGATTACGACCTGCTTGTGACTCCCGGAACGGCGGTCCCACCGTTTCCGGTCGGGTTGGACAACGCGGCACCGATGTCCGGACAGCCCGTGCGTCCGTTGTTGTGGACGCCGTTCACTTACCCGTTCAACCTGACGGGCCAACCGGCCTCGGTGGTTCCCTGTGGGTTCACCGCCGACGGTCTGCCGGTGTCTCTGCAACTGGTCGGCCGACGCTATGACGATGCCGGCGTGATGCGAGCCAGCCGGGCGTTCGAAAAGGTCGCCCCCTGGGCGGACCACTGGCCCGAACTGGCAACGGCGGAACCGAACTAGGTGTCGTCACCGTAGGAACCAGCATCTGTATCGACGGACATCGTGTCAGCGGCCTCTTCCTCCGACGATGCTTCCGCGGTGTCCTGTCCACCTGTCAGTTCGACGGTCTTGTAGCCGCCCTGGCTGGTGAAGTACATCATCAGCAACACATAAGCCACGCACATCGCGATGGGCAACACGCTGGCGGTTTTCAGGACCTGTTTCTTGGACCCGTCCTGGACCGCGGCGATCGTCTCCTTCTCCGTGTCAGTGGCCTTGCTGTCGTCGACGCTTCGGTACTCGATCAACCCCAGGAATTCCTTGGGTTCCGCACCAGCCACGGTCTTCTCGTAGACGGCCGCATGGTCCGCCTGAAGTTTCTTGCTGGTGTCGACATCCTGGACGTAACCGAGCCAGGCGGCCCCCAGCGTACCGACGCTGAGCATGCCGATGCCCGCGATCATGTTGATGCCCAGTGCCCCGCTCTTGGGAAACTGCTCGGAGATCACCCCCAGCGTAGCGGGCCAGAAGAACGTCTTGCCGAAACCGTAGAGGGTTGCCACGGCGAAGATCAGCCCAAAACCGCTGACCGAACCGAGCGAGTACAGTCCGGCGGCCGCCAGGCCGGCTGAGATCGCCAGCAGCTTCAGGGGTGGCAGCGCGTGAACGATGGGGCCGGCAAAGAATCGCAGGACCATCATGATCAGTGATGTGTAGACCAGCAGCCAGCCGGGGTTGATACCAACGACATCCATCTCGCCGGTCATCAGTGGAGTGATCCAACTGTCGGTCCCCAACTCGGTGGTCGCCAGTGGGCACATGATCAGGCACATCAGGAAGAAGACCGGACGTCCCAGTTTTTGGACGTAAACGGCGAACGGGACGATCAGTGCTGCCATCGCAGCCAGTTTCATGGTTGTGTTGAGTTCAAAGACCCGGCCAATCTCCAGAACGACCAAAACCACGGCGATGGACCAGGACAGGATGCCCGGCTCCTGGAGCATTTCCTTGAACGACACACCTGCCTGAACGCGTTCCTGGACCGGGAACGTTCGTCCCAGAAGCATCAGGGCATAGATGATCACCGGGACCAGCGTCAGCATCACGATGGTGGTGTAGTTGGTGATGTTTCCATCAGCATCCTTGGTGGCGACGCCCATGAACAGAAGTCCCGCGATGACCAGTCCGCCGGGCCAACCGGCGTGGAGGATGGCCAGCCACTTGGTTTTCTGGCGAGGGAACATCGTGGCCACGACCGGGTTGATCACCGCCTCGATGGTGCCGTTGCCCAGGGCTCCGATGATCGATCCCCAGTAGAGCATGTCGTAGCCGTCGGCTTTCCAGAGCATCACGGCCTGGGTGATGTGACAGATGCCGGCCAGGATCATCGCTTTGCCGTAACCGATCCGGTCAATCACGAAACTCAGCAGGATGATGCTGATGGCGAACGGCCACAGTCCGGCTCCGAAGATCTCGCCCTGCTGGGTCTTGTCGATATTGAATTCGGTGCCCCAGGTCTCCATCAACATGGCCCGGACCTGAAATCCGAATGCGGTTGCGATCAGGGACGCGAAGCAGCCCCAGAAAAGCAACTGATTGCGACGTTGATCCGGTTGGGCCGAGCCATCCGCCATCTCTGTACTTGCCATCGATCAACCGTCCCGTGTCAAAAAGAACTTGGGGAAAGGTGGTTGACCTCGAGGTGCAGAGCACTCCGGGGCCTCCACTGTTCGGTCATCGTAATCACTCCTCGAGTTGATTGACATATTGGAAGACGGCAATTCGCTCGACCGACCGGACCGGGTGAAGGGCCGTCCAACTGCCGCACCGGTCGTGCAAAAGCTCCAAGAATTGAGGTGTTGTTTCGCCTCCCGGTTTTCCGCCGTGTCTGACGACATCGACACTCCGTTGGCCGAAGTGCTATCCTGCTCCGCATGCGCGTCTCGTCATTGATTTCTCGGCGCAACTTCGTGCGGCTGGGGCTTGGTCTCGCTGGTGGCCAAATGTTGTCTCCACCAGCGGTCACCGCGGCACCGGTTGGTCGCCGTCGAGCCAAACAGGTGCTGGTGTTGTTTGAGCAGGGGGGCGTGTCGCAGATCGACAGCTGGGACCCGAAGCCCCAGGCCGTCGCCGAGCACAAGAGCCCGTTCGAACCGGTGGCCACCAGTGTGCCCGGGTTGCAGTTCACCCGGTTGCTGGCCCGAACCGCTCCGCTGGCTCACAAGCTGACGATCGTCCGTTGCATGACCCAGCCGACTCCCGGAATCGGCAATTCGCACCCCAAGGGCTCGCAGTACATCTACTCGGGTGAAGCTCCGGGCGGACCGGTCGAGATGCCCGACATCAGTTCTGTGGTGGCGATGCTGCAGGGCAGCCATGCCAGCCACCTGCCGTCGAACATCATGGTGCCGGGGACCAACGAGCAATCTCCTGCCACCAAGATCGGGTTTCTGCCACCGGCCTACAAGGTGTTCAAGACCGGCGGCAACCCGGCCGACCCGAAGTGGACGGTGCCGAACCTGGGCCTGTTGGGCGTTGACGACGCCCGTTTCCGTACGCGAACACGCCTGCTCGATCGACTCAATATCGGCCTGCTCGGGGCTGACCGGGCGCGCGATGCGAAGGCGATGAAGTCGTTGATGACTCGGGCCATTGACATGCTGACCAACCCGGCGACCCGCAAGGCATTCAACATCGAGTCCGAGCCTGAGGCGGTCCGGCAGAGATACGGGACGGGGATGCGAGGCCGGAGCTACCTGTTGGGCCGGAAGCTGATCGAATCGGGGGTCCGATTCGTGATGGTCGACGTTCGCGAGCCGCAGAACAGTTTTCGTGACGGGAAACCGGTCGGCTACGGTGGTGGCAACAACATGAACTGGGATCACCACGACGCGATCTACGCCAAGACTCACACCAACATCAAGGGCGGTGGTGCGGGCCGAGGGCGGTGGGGGATTCATACGTGGCCGATGATGGGCAGCACCGACCAGGCCCTCTCGGCACTGATCGAGGACATGGATCAGCGCGGGTTGCTCGAGGAGACCCTGCTGTGCTTCGTGACCGAGTTCGGGCGAACTCCCAAGATCAACAACCGCCAGGGCCGTGACCACTGGACTCACGCCTTCAGCTTCGCGTTCGCCGGGGCCGGGGTCCCGGGTGGGCAGGTGGTTGGAGCCACTGACAAGGACGGCGGCTACATCACCAGTTCCCAGGCGTTCACGATCGAGGACTACGCGGCGACGGTCTACGAGAAACTGGGCATTGACCGTCACAAGCCGATTTACACACCCGCCGATCGGCCGATTTTGTTGTCCCGGCACGGGCAACCCATCGGCGAACTGTTCTGAGGCCATTGTGAGCCAGGAAGCCAGCAGGGGAAACGACGTGTTGCGGAGTGTCTGTCTGGTTGCGATCGCGTGGGGTCTTGGGACCGCGCCGATGGAGGCAGCCGTGGAGGTCTATCCCGAGACGGTGCGGCTGACCTCTCGTCGCAGCCGCGTCCAGTTGGTGATCACTTCTCGCGCGGCTGACGGACGGCTGCGGGATGTGACACACCGGGCTGCCGTGAGTTCGAGCAAACCGGGACTGGTGTCGGTCCGCAATGGTCGGGTGAGTCCTTCGGATGAAGGTGTTGATGGGCAAGCCAAGCTGAAAGTGGTGTGGCAGGACCAGACGGTAGAAGTGCCCGTTGTGGTCAGTGGCCAATCGCGTCCGGACCCGGTGCGGTTCAAGTACGAGACGTTGGCAGCGATGACCAAGCAGGGGTGCAACGCCGGCAGTTGTCATGGATCTCCGGATGGCAAGGGCGGTTTCAGCCTGTCGCTGTTCGCTTTCGATCCGGTGCACGACACCGAATCGCTGGTTCGCGGTGGACTCAATCGCCGGGTCAACGTCTTCGCTCCCCTGGAGAGCCTGATGTTGAAAAAGCCGCTGCTGAGAGTGCCTCACGTGGGCGGTAAGCGGCTGCGACCTTCCGACGCGGCCTTCGAGATCCTGAAGCGATGGATTGCCGAAGGTGCCCACCCCGATCGCGACGGAGCACCCACCTGTGAGAAGATCGTTGTGCATCCGGGACCGAGCCGGGTACTGGCCCGACCCGACGCAACACAACAACTCTCGGTGCTCGCTCATTTCACTGACGGCACGGTTCGTGATGTCACTCGCCTGGCCACTTTTGACACCTCGCACCGCGACATTGCCGCGATTGACGCCGACGGCCGAGTCACGGGGCTGTCCCGGGGCCAGGCTGCGATCACGGTGAGGTTTCTCGAGCACCTGGAGAGCGTCTACTTCACGTTTGTCGAGGAGGTCGAGGGTTTCGAGTGGCCGGAGGTGCCCGAGCACAATTTTGTTGACCGGTTGGTCAACTCGAGGCTGAAACTCCTGAAGATCGCTCCCTCACCCACATGCGACGACGGGGTGTTCCTACGGCGGGTCTATCTGGACCTGACCGGGTTGCTGCCCTCGCCGGCCGCGGCCAGGACATTTCTTGCCGAGAAGAAACCCGGGAAACGGGCGAGGCTGATCGACCGGCTACTGGCCACCGACCAGTTTGCCCGGTTCCAGGCCCTGCAACTGGCCGACCTGTTGCGGGTCAACCCGAAGGTGCTCGGAGCCGACCGGGCGAAGTTGTTCGCCAACTGGATCGCCGAGGCGATGATCGCAAACCGTCCCTACGACCAGTTGACCCGGGACTTGTTGACGTCCACCGGAGACACCCGACTGGTGGCCGAGGCGAACTACTTCGCAGCGATTCCCAAGACGGAGGACGTGGCCGAGGCGACGGCACAGGTCTTCATGGGTTCGCGGATCCAGTGTGCGAAGTGTCACAACCATCCGTTTGAGAACTGGACCCAGGACGATTACTACAGCATCGGGGCGGCGTTCCATCGGGTCGCCCGCCAGGCGGATCGCATCAGCGTGGTCGGCGGGGGAGAAATGGTCAATCCGCGGTCGGGGAAAGTGATGACCCCCTGGGGGCGGAATCGAGTGATGCCGCGGCCCCTGGCCGACGCCGATCGTCGTGTGGCGTTCGCGGGGTGGTTGACTGCCCGGGGCAATCCGTTCTTTGCACGAGCGGCTGTCAATCGCATCTGGGCCCACCTGTTCGGGCGAGGAATCGTTGACCCGGTCGATGATTTTCGATCTTCCAATCCCCCATCAAACGTCGAGTTGCTCGATCGATTGGCCGTGGAGTTCGAGAAAAGCGGATTTGACCGGCGGCAGATCGTGCGGGTCATCTGCAACAGCCAGACTTACCAGAGGGCAACGGCCAGCAATCGCTTCAATCGAGATGACACCACGCTGTGTTCACGGGCCCCGGTGAGATTGTTGACGGCCGAACAGCTTCAGGATGCCATCGGCTATGTCACCGGATCGGTCAAGACGGTGGAACAGGCTGCTGCGGTGGTGGACGAGAGCCGTCGTGAACTGGAGCGTGTCCGGGAAGACCTGCGGACGAAGCGTCCCGCGTGGGAAGCTGGTCTGGTCGAGAGACTGAAGAAAGCGACGTGGTGGGACGGGAGTTGGTGGTCGGCCGGGGTATTCACTGCCAAGACACCCGAACTGGCTCACTCGACAGACTTCGGCCCGGAGACCTCCCTCGACCGGTTCGATGCCTCCGGTGCCTTCGGGCCGAACAAGATCCGCTGGCAGCCGCGTCCGGACTGGAATCGTCGACAGCAGATCAACCTGCCCAAGGGAGCTCGCCAGGCGATGTATGCCTGGCACGTGGTTCACGCTCGTGCTGAGACCCGCGTTCGGATGCGGGTTGTGGCTGATGACGGCATGAAGGTGTGGCACAACGGACAGTTGGTCTTCGATTTTGCCCAGGTCCTCTCCGACGACAAGGAACAGCAGCCCGAGATCGTACTTCGGCCCGGGCCGAATCGGTTCCTGTTGAAGATCGTCAACAAGGGAGGGGCGTGGCATTTCACGTGGTGGCTGGAACCGACGCAGCCGGATGCGATCGCTGCTCCCCCGGTTGCTGATTTGCCAGACGCGCTGTCCGAGGTGCTGATGATGCCCGCGGCGAAACGTGCTGCGGAACCGGCAGCGCGGCTGGATCGCTTTTACCGGATGCGGGATGGCCGGATCGAGAAGCTTCGTGGCCGGATCGAGAGTGGTGCCCGCGACCAGTTCGCCACACAAAGGCCGTTTCCGGGGGCAGACGCGTTCCTGAAGGCCTTTGGTCAACCCGAACGCAACACGCCATGTGCGTGTGAACGGTCCAGCGAACCGACACTGGACCAGGCCCTGCAGTTGCTCAACGGTCGCCGCGTGCACGACCAGGTCAACAAGAGCGTCACCAGGTTCTCGAAACTTGAGGACTCGGCATTGGTTGCGGAACTGTACCTGGTGGCGTTTTCGCGAGTGCCGACGGCCGGTGAACGGGCTGCTGCAACAGAACACCTGGCTGCAGCCACCGACCGTGGTGCGGCTATCCGAGATCTCGTCTGGGCTGTACTGAACACCCAGGAATTCATCTTCCAGCATTGATGCCCACCTGGGCGAATCCCGTGATGAAGCTGATGACACGCCATTCCACGATTGTCCTGGCCACGGCCTTCGTGTTGGTTCTGGCGGTTGCCGACGTGGTGGTGGCCGCCAAGAAATCGCCCAAGGTGGGTTTTCTTCGCGATGTGGCTCCGGTGCTGTTGCGTCGATGCAGTGGGTGTCATGGGGGGAGGGTCAGCCGAGGCGGATATCGTCTGCACGTGTTCTCGGAATTGATGCGCGCCGGGGAATCCGGTGAGGCGAGCGTCGTGGCCGGCAAGCCCGGGGCGTCGGAGCTGTTTCGCCGGCTTCTCGAAAAGGATCCGGAGATCCGGATGCCTCGACAGGACGACGCGTTGTCGGAGGCCGAGATCGACGCGATCCGCAGGTGGATTGCCGGTGGTGCGGTCTTCGATGGCAAGGATCCCGACAAGCCATTGCGGTCTCAATTGCCGCCGCGACAGCATCCGATGTCGCCAGCGGCCTACCCGGTGCCGGTGCCGGTTTTTGCCATGGCGTTTTCTCCCGACGGGCGTCAACTGGCTGTCAGCGGTTACCACGAAGTGACTGTCTGGAATCCCACCGACGGTCGGCTGATCAGGCGGCTGGGACGACGGCCACAACGGATCCATTCACTTGACTGGACCGCCGATGGCGGGGCGCTGCTGGTTGGGGGCGGGACGCCTGGTGAATATGGCGAACTGGCTCTTGTGGACAGCCCCAGTGGTCGTGTCAGGCACCTCTACGGGACGTTCGACGACGTGGTTTTGGGGGCAGCGATCAGCAAAGACGGCAAACGGGTGGCGGCAGGATCGGCCGGACACGAGACCCGGGCCTGGCCGGTGGATGAGATCAAGCCCGCCTGGAGCAGCCGGGTCCACTCCGACTGGGTGACCGGAGTCGTATTCAGTGGCGACGGGCGATTCGTGGTCTCGGCCAGCCGTGACCAGACGGTCAAGGTCCACGACGCGGCCACCGGTGGACTGTTCACCACCTACAACGGGCATCGCAAGCAACTGGGCAAGTTCACCGGGCGCTTCGCAGTGTTTGCGGTCGGTTTCGACGAAACCGCCGGGCGGGTGTTGTCGGTGGGGGCCGGAAAGGCGATCCGGATTTGGGACCCGGTGCTGGCCAAATCCGAGAACGGAACGGCCGCCGATATGGAGGGACGGTTCTTCAAGGCGGGACACACCCGTTTCATCGCCCACGGTTTCGGCAAGACCACGTTCGGTCTCGATGCCAGGGGCGGTTACGCCTGGGCCGGCGGTGCAGACGGGCTGGTTCGTGAGTTTTCGGTCAAGTCGCTGAAGACCGTTCGAAGTTATGAGGGACTGACCGACTGGGTTTACACGGTGGCCGCGTCCCGCAAGGGCGACCTGGTGGCCGCAGCCGGATACAGCGGAGAGGTGGTCGTCTGGAGTCGCACTGACGGACGGGTGGTGGCCCGGTTCCTGTCAGCCCCGGGTCTGAAACCCGCCGGGCGTTGAGCGAGCCGACGATGGCGAGATCCCCCTGTCGATCGCGCCATAGCGGTTGATTTTGGCCCATTTGTTAACCTGGGCAGTCTGTGTTGACCCTGCCGGTTGTACGGGTTTTGCGGTCGTTTTGGCGGTCGAATTGGTGCAATTGTGCCGATTGGTCGCTTTGTAATGAATGCACGGGTGGCAAAGGGAGGATGTAGACAAGGAGGCGTTTTAGCCTCTTTGCGCAAGGATGATGAAACCCAGGGATGGGACGATGCATTTGAGATCCTGGCTAGAGGGTCTGCGGACCCGGTTGACCCGTCGCACCTCCATTCGCCGCAAGTGGCACTCCCGATCGGGAAGGCCATCGGTCGAAGCGTTGGAAGATCGGACCTTGCTGTCGACGGTGACAGCAATCGTTCTGGAAGGGCAGTTGCAGGTGACTGCCGATTCGGATGAGGACCTGGTGATCCGTGAGGATCCGTTCAACGCCGGCCGCGTACAACTGGAGGTTGACGGTCAGGTTTACTCGAGCATTCCTACCACGCTGACCACCTCGTCGTTGACCAGCATCGAGATCATCGGTGGTGAGGGCGACAACCTGATCGATCTGAGCGCGATCGATTCGACGGTGTTCACGGCCCTGACGTCGATTGATGTTCGAGCCGGCGAGGGAGATGACGAGGTTCTGACCAGTGCGGATCTCGACGACGTGGTCGACGGTGGTCACGGCTCCGACACGTTGACCGGGGCAGCCGGCGACAACGTGTTGTCCGGCGGAGATGGAGACGACCTGATTGACGGCGGTACCGGCAACGACCAGTTGAACGGCAACGACGGACAGGATGTGGTCAGTGGCAACGACGGGGACGACACGCTGTCGGGCGGCGACGGCCAGGACACGCTTTCCGGTGACCTCGGCAACGACCGTGTCGACGGCAATCACGACACCGACGTCATCCGTGGTGGGGATGGCAACGACACGCTCAACGGTGGTTCCGGCAACGACACGCTCAACGGTGACCTCGGTGACGATGTGCTGCTGGGTGGTGGCGGCAGCGACGTCGTATCGGGTGACGACGGCTTCGACAGCCTGCTGGGCCAGGGAGGAGCCGACACGCTTTCTGGCGGAACCGAGAACGACACGATCAATGGCGGGGCGGGCGATGACTTGTTGTTGGGGGAGACTGGCGACGACCGGCTCAATGGCGGAAACAATGCCGATACGCTCGAGGGCGGTGACGGCAATGACAGCCTCTTCGGTGGGCCCGGTCGGGATCTGCTGGAGGGCAATGCCGGGGAAGACATTCTCCGCGGCCAGGGAGGTGCCGATGTGCTCTTCGGTGGGCTCGACGCCGACCACATGGACGGTGGTGGTGGCAATGACCTGGTCGATGGCGATGAGCAATGGACGCTGACCATCAGTGACGCCACGGTCAATCCCGAGGGGGACGATGACAGCAGCGCCAGCATTTTCACCACGGACTTCGAGGACGGAGTGCCCCTGGAGTTCATCCATGACGCGGCCGCGGCTGGCCTGGTCGATGTCCAGGGTTACGATGGCCTGGGCACCGATGGCAACACTTTCTCGGGGTCGTTCCTGCAGAACACCAGCGGGGGGACGGCATCCGAGCCGGGCAGTGTGGCTCCCCAGCCCGTCACGCTGGTGCTCTCGAACCTGCCCGACCACACCAGCCTGGATATCAACTTTCTGCTGGCGATCATCGAGAACTGGGACGGTCACACTTCGGCCGGCGATAATCAGGGCGATCCCGTCGACTACCCCGACGTGTTCAATGTCGCGGTTGACGGCGAACTGGTCTACAGCGTCGCGTTCGACCAGCAACTCACCGACGACAATTACGACCTGTTGGCCGATGACGCCTACGCTCCCGAGGATGGCGTCGAACTGGAACACAACCGGAACGACCTGTTCACACCGTTCGGTGGCAACCACCCGACCTACATCAACGACTCTGCCTGGGATCTCGGACTCGATTCGAGCCTCGATGCGATTCCTCATACGGCCGGGACCGTGACGATCCAGTGGTACGCCGGTGGAGACGGGTACCAGGGCGGCGATGACGAATCGTGGGCGATCGACAATGTCGACATCGTTCTCAATGGATTGACCGACCGAACTGACGCCACCTTCGTCGTCTCGCTCTCGCGTCCACAGGAAGAAGCCGTCTCGGTGACCTATTCGACCGAGGACGGCACGGCAACGGCCGTCACCGAGGACTACCAGCCGACGTCCGGGACGCTGGTCTTTGCGCCCGGGGAAGTGACGCGGACCATTAGCGTGCCGGTTCTGGGTGATACCGAGGTGGAATCCGACGAGACGTTCAACCTGGTGCTTTCGAGCGCTAGTGGGGCTCGTATCACCGATGGATTGGGAACTGCGACGATCGTCGATGATGATACGACGACCGAGAGCCTGGCGATGCCGATCTTTGCGCCGGGTGCGTCGGATGACTACGTGCGGAGCATTCTGGATCCGGTTCTCAGCGAGTACACCGCCAGGTACCGTCTTGCCCCGAGGTGGAGTACCACAGCGACGGATGGCAGCGGGTTGCAGCAGGGTGATGCGACGACGTTGACCTGGAGCATTGTTCCCGAGGGCACCCCGATTCCGGCCCTGGGCGGTATCAATGGCGAATCGAGTGCCAACAGTGATCTGATCGATCGGCTGGACACGATCTACAACGAAACAGCGACCGGACCAGACGTGACCAACCGGACCTGGTTCCCGACCTTTGCGTCGATCTTTGATCGCTGGGCCGAATTGTCGGGACTCACGTTCGTCTATGAGCCCAATGATGATGGTGTGGCGTTCGCCGGCAACAACTCGAATCCTGGCGTGGTGGGGGTTCGGGCCGATATGCGAATCGGTGGCCACTCGATTGACGGCAACTCGGGTGTCCTGGCCTACAACTTCTTCCCCGACAACGGGGAAATGGTCATCGATACCAATGACAACTTCTACGACAACACCGGGAACGACTCGGTGGCACTTCGCAACGTGTTGGGCCACGAGAACGGCCACGGCCTGGGGTTCGCCCATGTCATCCCGACCAACCAGACGAAATTGATGGAGCCGTTTGCCTCGACCTCCTTCGATGGGCCCCAGTACGACGACATCCTGGCGGTGCACCGGAGTTATGGTGACGTTTTCGAGAGCGGTTCGGGAAATGACACGAAGGGGAATGCGACCGATCTCGGCTCGATCGAGAACACGACCTTCGTGGTCGGTGGTGACACGGCGACGCAATTCGACGGAGACGGGGATGGTGCGGTGGACAATCCCGTCGATCCCGCCCAGTCGGCTTTCGTCAGTGTCGACGGGACATCTGATATCGACGTCTACAAGTTCACCAGTCTTCAGGGCGCATCGCTCGACATCGTTCTGCAACCGGTGGGACCCACCTACGACGAGGGACCGCAGGGAGGCAGCGCGTCACCGTTCGATGCCGCCAACCAGGCTGATCTCACTCTCGAACTCCTCGACACAAATGGCACCACGGTGCTGGCCGTGTCGAATGCGGGGGGAGTTGGAGAGGGCGAGGCGATCGCTGGGCAGGTCCTGACGACGGCCGGCGAATACTACGTCCGGGTGACCAGTGCCACCGACCTGGTTCAGACCTATCAACTCGACCTGACGCTCGCCGGTGGAACAAGCGAACCTGGTCCTCCCGGACCTGGTCCCACCGGGGCCGGCCTCTCTGGTGACACGATCCTCGGCAGCGGTGGCCAGGATACGCTGATCGGGGCGGGGGACAACGACCACATCAGCGGAGGCAGCGGGGCCGATGTGCTCAAGGGACGTGGCGGTGACGATTCGCTGTATGGCGGCGGTGGCAACGACCAGGTGTATGGCGGGACCGGACACGACCTGTTGCAGGGCCAGGGTGGAGTGGACTCGTTGCACGGTGATGCCGGTGACGATCAGTTGACCTGGCGGCTCGGCGACAGCTCGGATCTGCTCGATGGCGGACTGGACGCCGACGTGGTGACGATCAAGGCCGACAGCCGCAACAACCAGATCAACGTGCTGCAGAATGCGACGTCGCAGTTGCAGGTTTCAGACGGCAGTGGAACGATCACCATCGAGGACTCGATCACGCGAGTGGTCATCGATGCCGGTGCCGGACGCGACACGGTCACCATCGGCACCGTCGACCGTGTGCCCACGGTGCTGCTGGAGGTCAACGGACAGGGCGGGCGCGACACGATCGATGCCGGTGGACGGGATCTCGCGGCGGTCCGCTTGCTGGCCGTTGGCGGTGGCGGCAACGACACCATCATTGGCAGCGGCGCCGACGATTCGCTGCTGGGCAGTGACGGGGCTGACGTGGTCACTGGCGAGGGCGGCGACGACACGCTCCGGGGCGGCTCCGGCAAGGACAACCTGTCCGGTGGCGATGGTGACGATCAACTGTTCGGTGGAGATGGCAACGACACACTGCTGGGCAACGACGGGCGAGATGATCTCGATGGCGAGGCTGGTCATGATGTGTTGACCGGACACGCCGGCGACGATTCCCTGAAGGGGTCGAGTGGAGACGACCGGCTCAATGGGTCCAGCGGCAGCGACCAGATGGACGGTGGCGGCGGACGTGACAGTCTCTTTGGCGGCGGTGGCGACGACAGGCTTGACGGTGGAACCGACAATGACTTCCTGGTCGGGAACAGCGGCGATGATGTGATTCTGGCTGGCCACGGCGATGACCGGGCCAGCGGTGGGAGCGGCGCCGACACGATTCTCGGTGACGACGGCCATGACACTCTCGATGGCGGCAGTGGAGACGACCTCCTCGCCGGAGGCAACGGCAGCGACCGGCTCAATTCCCGTACCGGTGACGATACGCTGCTGGGCGGTGACGGCGAGGACTCTCTGTTTGGTGGCGGCGGCAGAGATCTGCTGCTGGGTGGCGACAACGATGACTTCCTCAACGGCCAGTCCGGAACGGACACGCTTGCCGGAGGATTGGGCAACGACGCGTTCGGCTCGGCAACTGCCGATGTCATCAACGAGGCCTTCAGCGAGGATTCGTTTGCCTCGCTGCTGGATGATCTCGACGCGGCCTAGGTCGTCGGCTACAGCGAGGCCGGCGGGGACGCTGGTGGTACGGTGGCATCCAGGTAGATCCGGTGCCAGACCTCCAGGCACAGCAGACACCACAGCCGGTAACTGTGGTCCCAGCGGTTGCTGACATGTTCGTCAACCAGTTGCCGGATCGCCTCGGGACGGAAATGTCCGCGTGAGATGGCCACGGGGTCAAGCAGCACATCTTCAAGCAACGGCCGCAGTTCGTTGCGGAACCAGTGATCCAGCGGCACACCGAATCCCATCTTGGGCCTTGACCGGATCTTCTCGGGCAGCAGGTCACTGAACGTCTCGACCAGGATCGTCTTGCCGCGAGACCCCTGCCGCTTCAGAGACATCGGCATCCGGGCGGCGAGTTCCACGACGTGGTGGTCCAGGAGCGGGCTGCGGCACTCCAGGCTGTAGGCCATGCTGGCGATGTCGACCTTGGTCAGGATGTCGCAGGGAAGATAGGTCAGGACATCCGAGCAGGTGGTTCGCGTGACAAAGTCGCGGTCCGGGCATTCGGCGTAGGCGTCCAGTAGGAACCCGGCCGCATCGTGCTCGCCAAGGCGCTCTCGGAACTGGTCGGTCCAGAGATCGTTTCGGCGGTTCGCATCGAAGATGCCGACCCACTTCAGGTATCTCCGTTCCGGAGCTTCTCCGAGAGCATCGGCAAATCTCCTGGCCCGTCTCAGCAGTGATTTCTGCCTGGTCGAGGCCGGCAGAAGCCGCCAGGCCGGCGAGGCGGCCACCGCCCGCAGTGGTCCGGGCAGACGGTCGATGCGCCCCCCCAGTGCCACGGCCCGATAACGGTCGTAGCCGGCGAACAGTTCGTCACCACCGTCGCCCGAGAGTGCCACGGTGACCTCGCGGCGGGTCATCTCCGAAAGGTACATGGTGGGGATGGCTGAGCAGTCTCCGAACGGTTCGTCGTAATGCCACGCCAGTCTTGGAAGAATCTCCAACGCCCGTGGTTCGACGACTGACTCGTGGTGAACGGTGCCAAGGTGTTCGGCCGCCATCCTCGCGTAGTCCCGCTCGTCGAATTGTTTGACGGGGAACCCGATCGAAAAGGTGTGCACCGGATCGCCGCTTTGTTGCTGCATCAGCCCGGCGATGATCGTCGAGTCGACTCCACCGGACAGGAATGCTCCCAGAGGGACATCACTGCGGAGACGCAGACGGACCGCTTCGGAAAGGGTTTCTCGCAGAGCATCCTGCCATTCGCGTTGGCTGCGGCCTGCAATCGGATCCTCGTAACCCGGCCGCCAGTAACGCTGGATCGTCAATTGCCCGTTTTCGTAGATGGCCCGGTGGGCCGGTGGCAGCTTGCTGTAGCCGGAGAGCATCGTGCGGGGATGCGGGACGTACTGATAGGTGAGGAATTGGTCGAGCGAGACGGGATCCAGTTCCCGGGGGGCACCCGGAACCTGTAGTAACGCCTTCAACTCGCTGGCAAACAGCAGTCGGCCGGGATCCTGGCGATAGACCAGCGGTTTCTGGCCCATGCGGTCACGTGCCAACAGCAAGCGTTGCCGCCGCACATCCCGCACGGCCAGGGCAAACATTCCCCGCAGGTGATCCACGCAGTCATCCCCGTATTCCTCGTACAGGTGGACGATCACCTCGGTGTCGCTCTGGGTCGCGAACCGGTGACCGCGGCCCTGCAGGTCGTTGCGCAGTTCGCGGTAGTTGTAGATCTCGCCGTTGAAGACCACCTGCACGGATCCGTCTTCGTTGGCCAGTGGCTGCCGGCCGGAGTCGAGGTCGATGATCGAGAGCCGTCGGTGGCCGAGTGCCGTGTTCGCATCGAACCAGGTTCCCGACTGGTCGGGACCACGGTGTGTCAGCACGGCGGTCATTGCGTCGAGCGTGGCCGCATCGATCGCGTGTTGTGGGTCGGTCCAACTGGCTCCGGCAAATCCACACATGGGTTCAGCTGCTCCCCCCGGCGGCAGGATTCGGGCGGACCATGCGACGGTACAGGCGGGCATGAGCGTCAATCGCCGAGCGGTCGCTGAACTCATCGATCATTCTTTGCCGGGCGGCCTGGCCCTGGTGGCGGGCCAGTTCCGGAGACTCGAGCAGGCCCACCGTGCAACGGGCGAAAGCGGCCGCATCGCCGACGGGGACGAGGCTGCCGGTGACCCCGTCGGTGACCAGTTCGGCGTTGGGTGAGATGTCGCTGACGACGACCGGCAGTCCGGCGGCCATGGCCTCCATCAGGCTGTTGGACTGTCCCTCGAAATCGCTGGCCAGCCAGGCCACGTCACTGGCCGCCCAGATGTCCGGCACGTCGTCGCGGTGACCGGCAAACCGGACCCGCTGGCGACATCCGACCTGTTCGGCAACTTGCTCGAGCCTCGTGCGTTCGGGGCCGTCGCCAACGATCAGCAGGTGGGCGGTCGGAGTGTGATGACCGAGCAGTTCGATCGCCCACAAGAGGTCGTCGAGCCGTTTCTGGGGTGCCAGGCGACCGACACAGGTGACCAGCGTCGAGTCGACCGGGAGGTCGAAGGCGTTGCGGACTCGGTGTCGGTGTTCGGCGATGCGGGGGTCGGTTTTCGGATCGGCAACCGGTACGTCGTTTGTATTGATGCCGTTGGGAATCACTTCCATCCGCTCAGCCGGAACGCCTGCCGATTGGTAGAACTCGGCTACGCTCTGAGAATTGGCCAGGAACTGGTCGGTCCGGTCGACCAGGTGACGGTCGAGCCACAACTGCCAGCGGCTTTTCCAGGTGTCGACGCAGCGTTCCGAGACGATGACGCGGGTCGAGGGGCTGGCACGTCGTGCCAGGCGACCATAGGCGTTGGCTGCGAACAGCCAGGTGTGCAGGAGATCGGGACGGATCTCGTCGAGGTGACGCTTGAGGCGGCCGAGGGCCGCCAGGTCGATCCGGTGTCGCTTGCCGATGATCGTCAGGGGGATGTCGTGTTCGACCAGGGAGGTTTCCAGCGGACCGCCACGAGTCAGGGCGATCACCTCGACCTGGAATTCTTGCGGTGGCAACCCGCAGGCCAGCGCCACCAGTTGTTTTTCCGCACCCGATCGATCGAGTGTGGGGATCAGCAGGGAGACGGTGATTGGCGGCGAGCCGTTCAAGGGCGAAAATGCTCGGGGGTGTCGAAGTGTGGCCGGGAGTATACTGAAGGAGTCGGGTCGAGGGAGCCTCGTCCTGTTGCCAAAGCGATTTTGAGTCCCTGGAGTACATACGCCGAAGATGCTGATCACGGTGGAAGACTGTCAGCTGGAACTGGTGCAGGGAGACATCACTCGCCAGGAGGTCGATGTGATCGTCAACGCGGCCAATTCCGACCTGGCCGGTGGAGGAGGAGTGGATGGAGCGATTCACCGGGCGGCTGGGCGATCGTTGATCGAGGAAACCTCTCGCGAGTTCCCCGACGGATGCCCGACCGGATCCGCCGTACCGACATCAGCCGGTGATCTGCCGGCGCAGTTTGTTTTTCATGCGGTGGGGCCGATCTGGCGAGGTGGGGGGGACGGTGAGGAAGATCTGTTGAGAGGGTGTTATCGCCGGTGCCTGGAATTGGCCGTTGAGAAAGGGCTGGAGAGCGTGGCCTTTCCGGCGATCAGTACCGGTGTCTACGGTTACCCGGTTGACCTGGCGGCCGAAACATCGCTGGATGAAGTTCGCCGGTTCCTGGAGTCGTCTGCACGTCCATCGTTGGTGCGGTTTGTCCTGTTCAGCGATGGGCACTTCGGAGCACATGCCCGCGTCCTGGAAGAGATGGTTGGCTGAAGACTGATGATCGAAGCGGAACATCACGAATTTGTTGCGTCGGACGGCCGTCGGTTGGCCTGGAGTCGGTGGGCACCTGGGGGGCCGGTGCGAGGGCACGTGGTCTCGCTGCATGGAATTCAGAGTCACGCCGGATGGTACGAGTACTCCAGTCGACGGCTGGCCGAGTCGGGATTTGAAG
>MDTE01182625.1_pt1 | contig 27918 bp, 24 predicted proteins | sample 811231 | NCBI WGS metagenome assembly MDTE01 (sample SAMN05326651, study PRJNA326480) | marine metagenome | isolation source: seawater | place: Indian Ocean: Red Sea | collected 2010 | reverse complement strand
CACGTTGTCCAATCTCAAGCTGTTGGCAATATCGATCTGTATTAGCAATATTACTAATTCGGCGTCCATCTACAAACCCACTGGCACTTGGCCCTAATGCTTGACACTCTCCTCCACGCCAATAGTTAACATTATGCTGACAAGCATGAGAAGGTAACTCAACGCAAGGATCACCATCATGTTTTGCAAAGTTAGCTACCTCATACTGTACATATCCAGCCGAGGTCGCATTTTCAATAAGCTCATCATACATCTCACATGCCAAGGTTTCATCAACATCAAATTCTCCAGCCTGTAACTGCTCGAAGAGTGGAGTGTCTTCTTCATAAATAACCTCATAACACGATAGGTGTTCACTTCCCATGGCAATAGCTTCTTGCACTGTAGATTTCCAAGTTTTCATTGTTTGGCCAGGGATAGCAAACATTAGATCAAGATTTATATTATCAAATCCTGCATCTCTTAATCTATTGAATGATTTTATAACCATCTCCCGTGAATGAATTCTACCTAAACGCACTAACAAGTCCTCATCAAGAGACTGAACACCCATGGAGATGCGATTTACACCAAACTTCCGAAAAAGCTTAGCCTTCTCTGTAGAAACCGTGGCTGGGTTACACTCAACTGTCCACTCCTCTGCTCCTAACAAATTTAGCCGCTCCATCGCATTTAAAATGCGTCGCCAATGTTCAATACTAAGTATTGAAGGAGTACCACCGCCAAAAAAAATAGTTCGAGGTTCAACAGAATCAGCAACTAATTCCATCTCTTCAATAAGAGCATCGACATATCTAGACATTTGTTGTCCATCGGAAGCTTCAGAATAAAAAGCACAGTACTCGCACTTTGCAGCGCAAAACGGAACATGCACGTACAAACTTTGAATAGGAGATGAGGATGTTTTAGTAGAAGAGTGCATGGGAATAACGCCCCCCATGAGGAACAGCTACTCCTTGAAAGAACCCAAATTACACATAAGCCCACCAGTAGCTGCGATAGGTAGACCAAGCCATTTTGAAGGGAGAAATGGCATCATTTGAGATACAACTTCATCCCAATACATGATACAGCAAACTCCAAACAATACAAAAAATATTCCAAGCCCCATCAGCACTTTTCTGCCAGTAGGCGAGGACATCCCATAAACCAACCCTGCCACATAAACAAAGACAACAAAACCAACACCCACTCCGACGGCCCCACCAACACCCATTTCAAGAAAACTTTTGGATAAAAAGTCCTCCTGCACATCAAAGAGCATTGATCCGCCAAATACACCACCCGCCAATAGAAGTATGAGAAAGCCCCAAAACATTATAAAACAGCTAAGCCGGTCGGGGAAACTACTCGCACTATCCTGCTTGGCCAAGAGATTTTTAGCTTAATTTTTTCGAAAAAATGGCTTTCTCTCTCTCCATGCACAATGCTGGGAAGAAAGTACTTTTAATTATAGCTCTAATAATAGGCAGTCTCGGAGGCGGTGATGCCGCCAATAAAAAAATCCTCCTAATAGCAGGAAAACCAAGCCACGGTCCGGGGGATCATGAGTTTCGAGCAGGCTCCTTACTCCTCCAAAAATGCCTCAACAAGGCGAAAAACATACAAGCAGAAGTGCACGATTTCGGTTGGCCTAAAAGCGACTCTGCTTTTGATGGGATAGATGCAGTTTTAATTTATGCCGATGGAGGTGGTGGACATCCTGCCATCCAGAAAAGTCGGGCCAAGCTGATAGACAGCCTAGCCAATAAAGGAGTAGGTATTGGCTGCGCTCATTACGGCGTCGAAGTACCTAAAGGCGATCCTGGGCAACACCTGCAAAACTGGATCGGGGGCTATTACGAACACGCATTTTCTGTAAATCCTATGTGGGCACCTGATTTTAAAAAATTCCCCGATCATCCGATAACTCGTGGTATTGAACCATTTAAGATAGTTGACGAATGGTACTTCAACATGCGCTTTCGAAACGATGGTGTAGGTAAAATCACTCCACTCCTAGTTGCCACTCCAAGCGATAAGGTTCGAAATGGCCCTTACGTCTGGCCAAAAGGCCCATACAAGCACATACAAACCAATAAGGGCCGTGCAGAAACAATGATGTGGTCATACGTCCGTAAAAATGGAGGTCGAGGATTCGGATTCACGGGAGGACATAAACACTTGAACTGGGGGAATGACAATTTTCGCAAAGCAGTACTAAATGGGCTTTTATGGATTGCTAAAGCAAAGGTTCCAAAAAACGGTTTTGAATCAACTGTTACTACCGAAGAACTGAAGCAAAATCTCGATCCAAAAAACAAACGAAAATAGTAACCATTTAAATACCCTCAATCATCCAACACATAATGAGCCAAAGGGAATTCCCCTCGTTTAGTTTATCACGACTTTTGCGAAACACATTTCATCCGAGAAAAGGTGAGCGCATATGTATTTTAATTGATCTTCCCGATATTCTTTTAGTCAAAGATTGGGCATTTCTTGAAAATAAACAGTTCTCTATCCAAAAACATGCACATGAATCTTTTTACCAAGCACTTCATGACAATGTCATGACTGAACTACAACTATCTGGCGGAGATTTTTTTGCTTACGAAGAAACCGGTGGCAGCAATCTAGATCTGCCAGATATAGTAATGTCCCCTGACGGATCGGAATTAAGCCTCAATAAGGATGTATATCCCAATTATAATATCATACTATGTATATCGACATACTCAGCTACAGCTCCATTGACAGCTTTCGCAAAACAATTCGGCTTCAGGGGCGCCACATTGCATGGTGTAAACGACATTATTCTCAATAGCGGCTTGGCAGTAGATTACAACGAAGTCAGTAGGGATGCAGAAAAACTGCGTTTAGCCCTTACTCATGCGGATTATTTTGAAATCGATTTCCAACTCGAGGATGAAACACACACACTGAAACTAGAATGCAGCCAGCAGGATGCACAAAAAAGCCACGGAATTTGCCTAGAGAATGAACCAGACGTAGCAAACCTTCCAGCCGGTGAAGTCTACTTTGTTCCCACTGGCGGCGAAGGAGAGTTCATTATGCAATATGCAGATGGAACACTTGGCCTACAAACTGTTGAGTCAGGAAAAATCATCACTGCAACTTTGATACGTGGCGAACAATCCACTATTGATGACCACAATAAGAAACTCAAAAGCGATCCGGTAACTGGAGAAATAGGTGAGCTTGGCTTTGGAACACAAGACTTGCCGGTCTCTGGCCGGGATATTCAAGATGAAAAAATTCTAGGCACGATACACGTAGCCACAGGCCGCAGTGATCATCTTGGAGGAACACTTACTCCAGATAAATTTGTCACACCAACAAATGCTACTCACGATGACATTTTATTTTCACCCAGCAAAACACCTGATATTACAGTTAGCGAAGTGCGAATGCAGCGTGACGGAAAAACAATAGTTGTTCTTGAAAACTATCAACCAACCGCGCACCTTCTTGATGCGCTGAACAATTCTGACCTATAATACTTATAAGCATGCGAATACTAAATTTTATTATAACATTGACCATCTTGATGGCCTGGAACATCCAAGCAGCAGACAAGCCGCTACGTGCCTTACTGGTTACCGGCGGCTGTTGCCACGACTATGCCAAACAAAAAGATATTCTTAAGCAAGGCCTTGAACGTCGTTTAAATATTATTATCGATCACGCACATTCGGATGACAAAAGCACTAACCCGCCTCTTCCGATCTTCGGTAAACCAAATTACGCTAAGGGTTATGATGTTGTTATTCATGATGAATGTGCGGCAGACATGAAAAACCCTGAAATTATCGCCGGAGTTATAGCTCCACACCTAAAGGGTATTCCAGGCGTGAACCTTCATTGCGCTATGCACTCTTACCGGTTTGGAGATTATCGAAAACCAGTAAAGTTGGGGGCAGCCAACGCCAAGTGGTTTGAGTATATTGGACTACAATCTACCGGCCATGGACCACAACAACCGATAGAAATTAAATTCGAGAATAACGTTCCATTCATTACTAAAGGCCTTGAAAACTGGACTACTCAACGAGAGGAGCTATACAACAACATAGCAGTATTTCCTAAAGCTAAGATTGTAGCCCGAGGCATTCAGGGTAATCGTAAGGCTGTTGTTGCTTGGACGAATGACTTCGATGGCACTCGAGTTTTCAGTACTTCGATTGGACATAATAACGTAACCGTAGCTGATCCTCGTTATCTTAACCTTGTCGCAAGAGGCTTACTTTGGGCGGTAGAACGTGAGGACATGAAGGTAGTCATGCCAAAAAACGAATCGTTTGATCTGAATAGCAAGCCCAAGGCTACATCAGCAAAAAAAAAAATATAAATGCTAAAATTAGCTTTCCTAAAAATGCTGCTTCTAACAAAAAGGTAACAGCAAGCTCAGAGGAAACTAACAAGGGTAACCTAGCGAAACACGCAACCGACGGCAATCCAACTACACGCTGGTGTGCTGCAAACAGTGCTCCCGGATCCTGGCTACAGGTAGACCTTGGCGAATCACAAGATATTCAAAACATCCGTATTATCTGGGAGAAAACCAATGGTGCATACCAGTACAAAATTGAAGGCTCTGCAGATTTAAAAAAATGGAAACTGCTCATCGACCAGTCCAATAACAAGGATGTACGACAGATAACGCCCCACAAGGTTGACGCAAAAAATACCCGTTATTTTAAAATCACCTATCTTGGTGCTAAGCCAGCCTACTGGGGAAGTCTATGGGAATTTGAAGCTTACACAGGAGATCTTCCCAATCTCCCTCGGAAGGTGGTAAAAGCTTCACAAAAATCTGCAAATGCAACACCGAAAACTAACGAGCCTCGAGTTACTGCACCTGAAGGCTTTAACCTCACTGTTTTCGCAAAACCGCCCTTGGTCAATTATCCAGTCTGCCTGACGGCAGCTTCTACCGGCGAATTATTTGTTGGAATCGATGAACAGGGTTCTCTTGGAAAGAAAAAGGGACGCGGACGGGTGGTTCGCTGCCTCGACACAGATGGGGATGGAAAAGCTGATCAAATCAAAACATTTGCCAAGATGGACCATCCTCGTGGATTAATCTATGACAACGGAAAACTTTGGGTTCTACATCCCCCATACTTAACACTTTACGAGGACACAGACCGAGATGGTGTTGCTGATAAGGAAAATCGATTGATTAGTGGAATCAGCACCGATTACGTTTCTAAGCGCGGTGCTGATCACACCACTAACGGCATTCGAATGGGAATTGACGGTTGGATTTACATTGCGGTTGGTGATTTCGGATTTACCAAAGCGGTCGGAGCAGATGGTCGCACTCTTAGCCGCAGAGGTGGAGGCATTGTGCGAGTGCGCCCCAATGGAGCCGAAATGGAAATTTACAACTGGGGGCAGCGCAATATTCTCGATGCATGCATTGACCCTTACCTAAATATTTTCACTCGAGACAATACAAATGACGGAGGCGGATGGGATATACGGTTTTCGCACATCATTCAAACAGGCGAATATGGCTACCCGTCTTGGTACAAAAACTTTCCTGATGAAATTATGCCAACGCTTGCCGATTATGGAGGAGGGTCAGGATGTGGCGGGATGTTCTACCACGACAAACGTTGGCCAGAACCGTTTAATCACGCTGTTTATACATGTGACTGGGGGCGTAGCGCAGTATTCCTCCATAATCCCACCCCAAACGGAGCCACCTTTAATGCTCATCAACAAACATTCCTCGCTATTAATCGACCTACCGATATTGATGTTGATGGCAGTGGTAGAATGTATGTGTCAAGTTGGCAAGGAGGAGGGTTCAGCTATAGCCATCCAAATGTCGGCTACATCGTCCAAATAGTACCTGAAAATTTCAGACCCAAACCTTTCCCAGATGTAACCCAACTAGATGATTCAGATCTTAATCAATTGCTTTTGGGGCCCAGCCAAGTTCAGAATCTACACGCTCAACGTGAAATACTCCGTAGAGGGCGAAATCCAGAACGCACTACTGCTCTTGTAAATATTGCCTCTAATGAAAACAACCCACTGACAGGTCGAGTAGCAGCTATCTTTACGCTCAAACAACTTGATGGTATTGAAGCTAAAACAAATTTAATTAAGCTCAGTAAGCAGACCAAGATTACAGAATTTGCCTTGCGTGCCCTTACAGATCGCCAAAGCGAACTGGATAATCTCAACTCAGAACCCTTTGTCCATGCACTAGGCAGCAATAATCTGCGCGTACGTGCACAAGCACTGATTAGTTTAGGCCGCCTTGGCGATATCTCAGCTTCAAAAGACATTCTACCGCATGCCACTTCCTCTCAATTGGTTAAGCAACCTCTACAAAACCAACCCAACCCATCTGCTATTATCCCTCACTTGGCTATCCGCGCACTCGTCGCACTAAAACCAATAGACACATTGTTGGCTGCGTTAGACACCAGCCTGAAATCCACCTCATTGAGCGTATTAAAATATATTCACGACGATACCGTTGTAGATCAACTCGTTAGCCGTATAAAAACTAAACCAGACTTGGAAATCTTCGCAACACTGATACGGCTTTACCACCGAGAAGGAGATTATAATGAAGGCTGGTGGGGCACTCGACCAGACACCAGTGGCCCTTACTTTGACCGTGTCAAATGGAAAGCTAGTGACAAAATAGAATCTGGACTAAGGGACTCTCTTAACCGAGCACCAAAAGAAATGGTCAATTCGGTTCAGAAAATCTTAACCAAACACAAGGTAAATATTATTGGACTACCTAAAGGACAATCTTTATCTAAAGAAGAAATTAATAATGACCCCATTCGTATACCTCGGCCTACCGGTGACCCTAAAAATTGGATTTCAACCATTGGCGAAAAAGCAACCATTGAACGAATTGCCAAAACCAAAGGCAATGTAAAGAGAGGGGAAAAACTATTCACCAGCCAAGGATGCGCCATCTGTCACACCACCACCAATGGGCAAAACCCTAAAGGTCCACACTTGGCTGACATCAGCAAACGGTACAAAACTTCTGAAATTATTCAGTCCATACTTAACCCAAATGCTGTGGTTGCCCAAGGCTTTGACACATACTCATTCATATTAAGTGACAAGTCAGTTCATCTAGGTTTCGTCACATCAGAGAGTGCGGATACTATTAGTATTCGAAATGCTGCCGGTGTAGCTTCAAGACTCCAAATCAAACAAATCACAAAACGCGAAAAAATCCCGGCCTCATCAATGCCTCCTGGACTCGTCGCAGGTCTAACACCGGAACAACTTGCCGACTTGCTGGCCTATATCAAATCCATCTAATGCACGCTGATTTTTACGAAACCGAAAAAGCTTTATCTGAATACTTGTTATTCCATTACGGCAAACCAGACGAAGTTCTGCCGTGGGAATTCGGTCCATCTAATGCACTTAACTATCCGATGCGATGCATTACTGAATGTATTGATACAGAAAATATACCAAACAATGCTCGAGCTCTCGACCTCGGTTGTGCTGTTGGTCGTTCCACCTTCGAATTAGCGCGATATTGCAAACAGTCCATTGGCATTGACCTTTCTGATAGCTTCATTACTACCGCTAGAGAACTACAACAACATGGACAAATCGACTATTCGTTTATAATCGAAGGTGAAGTTGAACAAGTAGCTATTGCCAGAGTGCCAACCGAAATCGATCGTTCTCGAGTTAGCTTTGAACAAGGTGACGCCATGTTTTTACGCAATGATCTAGGTAAATTTAACATTGTTTTAATGGCAAACCTAATCGACCGATTGCCGTGCCCGAAGAAATGCCTGAATCAACTAGCCGACTTAATTTACTCTGAAGGACAACTCATAATCGCCTCCCCTTGCACATGGATGGAAGATTACACCCCAAAAGAAGAATGGCTCGGCGGAAGCATAATAGGTGATCAATCAAGTCAGACTCTCGATAGACTTAAAGAAATACTCTGCCCTTCATTCGAACTACATGGGAAATGGGATATCCCTTTTCTTATACGGGAACACGCTCGGAAATACCAATGGAGCGTAGCAATGGCGACTCGTTGGATACGTCGTTAAAACGAAACTGACTAGAGGACTGCCTTGTATCGGTAAAGGTTCAAAGAGGAAAAACCAATATGAGGAGATCTATTATTCTCAGTGAACGTTCTATTCAATATTCACAAACGCAGGAAAATCTTTTTCTTATACAAAAATCTGCAAAAAAGCACCGCGAGTGAAAGACTTACTATTGAAGCAACAAGATTCCCCATGTGCTCAATAGTATAACCATCGATAAACTTCTCAACAGGCACCCCAATAATATTTGTTGATATTTTATCAAAATCAACAAATGCGCTGGCTATATAAATTGTTATTGAATTCATGCCAATCCACACAAAAGCATTAGACCAATTTCTCCATTTTTTCACATCAATCAAATAATAAAAGATACCCAGAAGTACCATGCTACATCCTCCAGCTATAAGAACATAAGAGCTCGTCCATAATTTTTTAATTACAGGAAATTGCAGCGACCAAAGACTCCCCACAATTATGAGTAAAATGCCAAGAGAGAAAATTAATTTCATCTTCTCGGCAGGGCTTTTCTTCTCATCTTTCAACAGAATACCAACTAAAACCCCAAGTAAACATGACGCTATAGCTGGAAATGTACTTAAAGCACCCTCCGGATCATAGGGACCAGACCATTTGGTTCCTGGCAAATACTGACTATCAAACCAATTAGCCAGATTTTTTCCCTCTTCAAAAGTAACCTTATCCAAGCCGGGTGTAGGCACGAAACTCATAAGGGCCCAATAACCTATTAACAACAGAAATACAGTGATCAACAAACCTCTTAATTTCAAAAAACAAAACAATAACCCACCAGCTAAATAACAAATCGCAATTCTCTGAAGAACTCCAACATAACGCAATTGTTCACCACCGTCTCCTTTGGGATCCCATCCGTAATACAAAAGACCAATTAGATACAGAGACAAGGCTCTTATTATAATTTTCTTAATTGTATTTTTTTTGCCTCTTTCATCTATCGATCTGGGAATCGAAAAAGCTGTAGACACTCCGACAATAAAAACAAACATTGGGAAAATTAAATCGTAAAACCTAAATCCTTCCCATTCTACATGCTCCAACTGATTCGCAATAGTTTGAATTAAAGAATTTGAACTTAGTTTGCTTAATGCAGCAGCTAACGCCCCGCCACCAATTATCCAGAACATCGTAAAACCTCTTAATGCATCCAAAGAAACTAAACGATTATGATCATTTGTATTATTCATTATTAATAAAAGTACTTTTAAAAATCTTTTTTATTTTTCATCTGCAAACCTGTAGAAACGCAACCAAATCCAATAATTCTTGCTTGGATAAAATTTGTCCAAAACCGGTTGGCATTATTGATACCGGCATATTCTTGATACTATGAATCTTATCTCGCGGAACTCTCACATCTTGGACATCAGCATTTTTCAAGTAGATAGCAGAGCTATTTTCCCGGTGGATAATACCTCCAGATAACTTGCCGTCAGTCGACTCAACAACGTAGTACTCATAGCCATTGACGATCGTCGAGCTTGGATAAAGAATTGCCTCCAATAAATCACGGGGTTGTCGAATCCCTCCTATCTTACTCAAATTGGGACCTAGCTTACCCCCCCGATCTCCAATCCGATGACATACACCGCAAGAAACCCTTTCTTCATGGAACAACACTCGACCTCTTGAAGCATTTCCTAAATTAAGCATCCTAACTAATGGATCAATTTCAGTTTCTTGTTTCTTTTGACCATGAAAATTATTTTTCATTACATCTGATAATGACTTATGAACCTTATTCCCATTAAGATTGGAAAAAGCCTGCAATATTTTTTGACGTTGACCCGCTCCAAGCGTTGAAAACCCTGGGCTTTTATTTAGCACAACAGAGAGCTTATTCCCTAAAAGATTCCAATTCTGATCATTAATAAAAGCATCATTGGATTCATTCATCTCACGCCCCTGTGTGAATTGTCTTGTTAAGGCCGGTAGATAGAAGGAATTGGCCTCGGAAATTATTTGAAATAATGCGTCCAATTGACGCTCATTAAGCAAATGTATACGTAGTAAACCCAAAGCTTTGGCAGCCTGACGGCCGGTGATCATTTGTGTTTGCTTATCTCCGAGGAGACTTACCAAAAAAGAAAATGATTCGCTCCTAAGATAACCTTGATGTTTGGCAAGTACTTGAAGCGCACTAGTACGCTCAACCTGCGAATTATTTGAATTTTGTGTGAGAATCAATATAGCATCCAAAACATTTTCTTTAACATCAAATCGCTGGGCAATATTAAGAGATTCCATTCTAACATCTGCCTCAAGATGATTTAATCCGATAATAATAGATGATTGAAGTGAGTCGGGTAAACTATCAAGAAAACTAAGAGAAGCTAAAATTTGAACCTTTATCTTGGGCTTTATTACTTTAGATCTTAAAGCATCTAACAAAATCTCCTGAAAACGATTATCTTGCGCAAAGGCAAGAATAATTCCCTCAATAAGTTCATCATCTGGAGTTCTAATTTTTTCTTCCTTAATAATATCATGAAATATGTTAATGATTTCTCCTTTCATTTCCTTACGACTGGAAATCAATCGGCGTGCTTCCTGGCAAACATTACTGTCAGGTGAACGCAACAACGGAATAACTCTTCTTGAATCTAAGTCTCCTCCAATAGAGGCAAGCACCCTAAGAGCAATTTGCTGACGGAACGAAGATATGTTATCGGATAAATATGAAGATACTGCAGTCGAATCACCAATTCGTGCAATAGCATAAACAAAAGCATGCTTTGTATGAATAGGATCATTTGGATTCAAATTGTTAAACAAAAATGACAAAGCATTTTTGTCTCCTAATTGCCCGATTGCCGTCGCCGATGCTGCCCGAACAGACGGACTAGAATCAGATAAAAGTTCAGATAAAGGCAACAGCGCTTTCAAGTCCTTTAATCGACCCAAAGACCTAGCTGCTACCTGGCGAACCCCCGAATCTGGATCCTTCAAAGCTTTTCGAAGAATGACCAGACTACGTTCACTCTTAAATCTTGAAACCGCCCAAAGGCAACGCTTCCTAAAGACCGGATCATCCGAATCAATAATCAAACTCGACAGCACATCTAGAATAGTCTCATCCCGCGTAATAATGACTTCAATAGCCTTATCCCTCACTGCCGGCCTTGGGTCATTCAGCAAATAAACCAAGTCCTTTGAATTTATTGAATCCCACAAAACTCTTAAACCTCTGGGATCTTGCTGACCTAAGACTCCTTTCCTCTGAATACGATAAATAGCACCTTTAATTTCAGGTCTGGCCTTCTTTGAAAACGGACAACCCCAACTCAGCCAGCCCCCCGTATCTAGCAATAAAAGAGAGCCATCTGCGTCTTCCAATATATCTGCTGGGTGAAAGCCAATATTATCCGATGACAAGAAATCTTTTTCTACCGTTACAAAAGATCCATTATTCGACTCCAATCGCACATTTACAACCTTGCGAGTATTAAAATGGCATGCAAATAAAGTATCCTGATAAGCTTCTCCAAAGATTTTCCCACGATAGCGTATTAAACCAGCTGGAGCCACCTGCCCCCAGCGACTTGTCGCAGGAAGACGAAAACCTGTCTCTGGCAACAATGGGCTACCATAAACCCTCTGAGTTAATCCACCAGGCATCCAGTGAATTAAGGCGTCATGACGCTTTCCACCAAAACTGTCAAAAATCGCACATGTCGAAAGCATATCGCCGTTAGAAGTAAACACTATATCCACAGGATTCACTCCTCCCTGACCTTCAACTTGCACATCAGTTCCGTCCGGCCAACAAGAAAAAATACCAGCAGCACGACTAAAACCGGAACGAGTCCCATCTGTCCCTATTAGATCATAACCAAAATGGCCTCCCGAAAAATACATTCTCCCATTTGGCCCAAGATAAGGGCCATGCTGATTCGCCCTCCCATCAAATTCCATAGTACCAAGAATCTTATCACGCTTATCGGCAACTCCATCTCCATCTATATCCTCTAGCCTCCACAAATATGGAGCAGAGATAATATAAAGCGCTCCATTATACCAAACCCCCCCTTCAGGCATCGTCATGCGATCGGCAAAAATGGTACTCTTGTCAAAAACTCCATCTCCATCGACATCAACCAATCGCCTCACAAAACGAGGCAACTCGCGCTCTATGGCTGCCCTTGTGGTGAGATTGCGACCATCACTTTCGGCCACATAAAGATGACCAAAATCATCAAAACATGCCATCATTGGATATTTTACTATTGGGTCAGATGCAGCAAGACGAACTTCAAAACCTGATGCAACTTTGATGCTAGGTGGCGAAAAAACCTGATCAGCTAAAACACAAGATCCTATAATTGAAAAAGAGCAAAGGCAGAAAATAAAAAACTTTGACATCCATAAAGGAGGCCAGACTTTTTCAAGATGATAGTTCTTCTTCAACTTAAACAATAAAATGTTTTTATATAGTTTATATATCTCTGTTTATCGGCTGCTTGTTGATCGCTTTTGAGCAAACAACCACTTCATAAAATCTGCCTCTTTATTACAGCGATCACTACTTATATAAGTCTTACCATTTTCACCACCGGTAAACATTTTTTCGGCAATTGCATGTTTATCACCATTCCAGATGGTAAACTTCATATTGCCTTTTAATTTTTTCATATCATCAAAAACCTTTTGTGCTCGATCAATTGGACAAACCCGGTCCTTGTCACCATGAAAAGCCCATATAGGTAAATCCTTAATTAAGGATACATCAATGAAAGCCTCAGTCCTTGGTCGACCTGCTCCAGCCGAAGGGGCAGCAGCAGCAAAATAATCAGGATCGATTTGAATGATAATATAGGTCCCATGCCCGCCCATAGAATGCCCAAGGATGTATATTCTATCCATATCGACTGATGGCAATTCCATTATAACGTTCTTTATATTTTTTAGATCTATAGCATTCCACATACGATTGGCTTGAGGTGCCAATACATAACTAGCATATTTAGACCTAATTTGTTTCCCTGCTAGAATCTTGTTCCAGCCTTTCAGTTGCTTACGATTGTCCATACCTTTTCCCCCAGCACCGTGTAATGAAACTATGACAGGGTACTTCTTTTTCTGATCAAACCCCATGGGCTTAAGGAGGCGATATAACATTGGCCCCTCTGAATAAGGTTTATATAAATCGATCCAATTATTCGAAATCTTATCTTTCGATTGTCGCGATTGACCCTTCAGCTTTACTTTAGGATTATCATCTAATGATGAGCGTTCGACTTCTGCCACAGAGTTCAGGGTCATTAATTGGACACAAAGAATAAATTTAGATAAGAGCAGGAAGGACTTGATTAGTTTCATCTAAGGCAACTCTAAATACTATTTTTGATTATGGCACTTCTGAAAAACGCTGCCACCACAAACGGTTAATTTGATCATTGGAACCAACACTGCCAGTACTTCGAGCTATTTGTCTGTCCTTGTCTGGAAACCAAGCTCCATGACCATCTCCATATGCTATATTATAACCAGTGAGATGACAAATATCCCCAAATCCAAGAGGGAAAAAATCCGAACTCAATGCCTCTGTACTAATCTCGGTTAAACGAACGGATTTCTGAAATGTGCTGTCAAATAAGTATATGTAGCTACAGTTTATCCCATTGTTGCCACCAGTTGTATGCAATGGAAAATTTTTCTGCCATCCATAAGGCCCATCGAATTGCACATTGATGCTCTCTTTTGTTTTAAGTGATGGGCAATAAAAAACCTGAGGACTAGGGATATATGATGGATATAACTTTCCTAAACCTGTGAGGTATTCAATTGCCTGAGCCTCATTTTTGGGCAATTTGTTATCGGGAGATAACGAATAACTAAAAGTTGATCGAATGGGGAGTAAATCATCGAAATCATTTGCATAAACAGTCAAGGCAATTGCCTGCTGCCTTATGTTACTCAAACATTTGCTTCGCAAAGCTCTTTCTTTTGCTTGTGTAAGGGATGGGAGTAACAACGAAGCCAGAATCGCAATAATTGCAATTACCACCAATAATTCAATTAGAGTGAATCCTCGATTGATATTTTCGGTTTTATTTCTCGAATTTAAATGAAAATAAATCGGCATCTTTCAATTCAAAGACCAGTTTTATTTCTTGATCCGTAATTGGGCTTACTTTGTTTGTTACTTCACCAGATCGATTCCACTCAACAATCCTGTCCAACGAATCACCGTAAATCCAAGGGCAATCTTTTAAATTGTATCCCGAAATTGACTTTCCTTCTTGGTTAAGAATACCGACACGAATACCACCTCTAGCTGAACTTGAATAATTGATGGATAATTTGTTCCCAGAGAATTTTAGCAACTTAGTAATTATCTTCCCTCCTTTCATCGGAGCACTGATAGAGGCAAAACCATCCATTCTTATCGAGTATCTTCGAAGCTTCGCCGGCTTACCATTTTGTAATGTTGCCTCGGTTAAATACATTGAAAGCTCTGATGGAGCATCCTCGGAAAGTGAAGATTTTGTTTCGACTAAACCATTGTTTTGATAATTGTCACCATAAAACCAACTATCTTTAGTTCTTAGTCCTGGTCGAATAAATGCCTCCTGAAATACATGAAAATTAAGCCCGTCCCTACTGCTCATAAAAAGTCCTTCTGTGACGGCGGTTCCCTCCCGCAAGGAAAGAGCACTTCTCTTCTGCCGGTATTTCCATTGGGGCAAATGGCGTGTTGATGGAGTTAATCCCCTATCTTCATAACGTGTCGGAAATCCAATAAAAATATGTGGAGCCCTTTCATAAGGCATAATCTGATTCGTATAAAGTTCACCGCCTCTATCTGGAGTGTATTCAAGAAAAACGGGCTTAGTCCAACTGGATGTAAATGAATCAGAGGTTTCTGTCATGATGTCTCTACCATTCCTAAACTCGCGATGATAAGCCCGATACTCAGAACGCACTGAATCCCAAAAGGCTAGATTTTGTGAATCAAAAGCTCCCTTAGTAATTATTGGTTTCTCTGTTGCCTTTTTCCACTGGATACCGTCAGCCGAAACCAAAGGAAACAAAGGACCACCACCTACTGCCTTGTATCTCGCCTCGGCTGATGCGTTAGGATTTGCATCCAGGAAAGGACTGAAATTATGGCATATATAACCAAGAACAGGATCTTTCTCTGTCAGGATTATATTGTTATCTTTTGAGCCTTCAAATTCCACTAATCCCAGCTTAGGCCTAGTCCATTTGATTCCATCTTTGCTGATGGCAAGACAATAAACCTGCTCATGCAAAGATTTAACTCCTCGATCATAATCTCCTCCTCGGTAATACATCTTGTAATTATCACCGTCTTTTAAAACAGTAACATAATTAAGACCATTTCCCTCCCACGGTTTATCACTGGTAAAAACAATTTCTCTAGGGACGGGATGGTGAAGTGTTTGAGTCGCATTTCCTTCCAGTTTTTCCAGTATATAATTATCAACAAAAAGCTCTCTTCGATCTCCAATATCCAAGACCTCTAAATTTTCCTCAGCGGAAACAGCTGTGCAGAATTTAAATATTAGCAAAAACGATAATAAATTAATTATTTTCATAGATAAGTTCAGGAAGACAAAAGGTATTGTTCAATTTAACTTTTCAGTCGTCGAGACTAATATTATTTTTTGATATTTGCCTCTGCTGCAGTTCAAAGGAGCGCTGGTATCGTGCATAAGCTTCTGGGTCTCTTTGAGCACATTTTGAAAAGAAAACTAACGCGATACTCTCTCTCGAACGAGAACTTTGATTGTTATCCGCCCAGTGGATTGTCCTCGAATGATGAGCAACCATATCCCCAGGCTCTAATCGAGCAATCTCTTCATTAGCCAGATCTTGATCCCCAAAATCTAGTATGGATTGTGAGAACCCCAAAATACTGCTCTGACCATGACGGCGAATTCCTTTGAGATGACTTTTTTTTGAATAGCGCAAGCAGCCGTTTGTTTCGTCAACTCGATCAACAGCAATCCATAAGGTCACGGCTTCATCTGGCTTAAGACAGAAATAATATCCATCCTGATGAGGAGGAGTCGCCTTGCCGCTTTTAGGCGGCTTGTTAAACCACTCAACTCCATTAAGTACGACCTTATTTGAGAGTAAATTTTCTGCAAAATTTACCCATTTTGACTGGGTGGCAAAATTCATAAACCAGTCATCATGCTGTTCCATCCTCTGAAGTTGCTTTAAATTTTCAATCCTCCGATCCCCCTCATAAAACGCTTCTTTTTCAGCAAGTCTTGGAACAACATTTTTCTTGTATCTTTCAGTCTCAGATTTGATTTCAGATAACTGACTATCTGACAAGAATTCTCGAACCAAAACAAAACCATGCCTCAAAAAATCATTCTTTTGTTGGGACAAATTGTTGAGGCATGCTTCTTTCATGATCTCTTAAGATTTAGGTTTTTCTTAAATGCAAGACTAGAAATAAATCCGATTAGGCTTCCTGCAATAAAAGCTGACGGCATAATCCACAAGAAACTTATACCTTCACTTCCGGTAATTTCTTTCCAGAACGAAATGGAAATTGCTGTGATCATTGAAGCCAATACTCCTATCCAGACTCCTTGGGTATTGCTGCACTTAACAAACAATGCCATGAAGAATAAAACAAATAGCGGCGAAACAAAAAGATTCACAACCTTATTTGCAACCTCGAAAAGATTTCCTTCAACCTGACCAACTGCAAAACTTAATATGACAGCAATGACTCCAACAACAACCGACACTCTTCGCGCCATAATACTTTTTTTCTTGTCGTCTATTTTTAAATTACGCAATCGTGAAATAAAATCACTAACAACTACTATTGACACCGAGTTCATCCCGGAAGAGAGACTAGACATTGCTGCAGCTAACAATCCGGAAATAACTAATCCTGTTATCCCCATCGGCAATCCATGGGTAATGTACATAGGGAAGAGCTGGTCAGAAGATTTCATTATAATATCATCGGCATTTATTAACTCCTTCGAGTTCTCAGCAATAACATTTTGATTCTCCAAAAAAACTTCAGGATTAGCCGAAAAATAAGCAATCAATGCGATCCCAACCAAAGCCATCAAAATCATCGCAAGGAAATCGGCAATGAGATTAATACTCAGAACTTTTCGAGCTGCCTTAACATCTCGTGTTGCAAAATATCTCTGAATCACAACCTGATCAGATCCAGCCGTACATAAGTGCCAGCAAAAAACGGCCAAAAATATCCCCACAAATGTTATTCGTGCATCCGGATCATAACCCCAATTTGGCTTTTCCCAATGTGTCGGCCATTCTTGAGGCCAAATTTCCTTAACTCCACCCATCTCATAAGCAATTAATACAACAGTTAATACTCCTCCAAAAAAAAGAATTCCTGATTGAACAACATCCGTAAAAACAACAGCCCGAAACCCACCAAGACTAGTATAAATTATAGTCACTAAACCCATGATAACACAGATAGGGATTACCCATTCTTCTGCCAGACCAAGAACCGGCACCATTATTTTTTTTGTGGTTGTATGAATAATCACTGCCATCCAAAAAAACCTGATCATTATGAAGAGGAATGATCCCAGCAAACGGATGCTTAGCCCCAATCGATCTTCGAGTATTTCGTATGCAGATGTAACCCTAAGCTTCATAAACTTAGGAATCATAAAGCGCCCAACAATATAAATGATGAATGGAAACGCGAGTGCTCCAGTGATGAACATGGGGCCGTACCTAACCATTTCGCCGGTATAACTTAAGTATGATATTGTACTCAACAAGGATGCAAATAAAGACAACCCAACCATTAGCGGCTTCATTCTTCGGCCCCCTAAAAAATAATCTTCTGTATTATTGTTCCTTCTAGAGTAATAAATTCCAACAAGCAGCATTCCAATTGCATATAAGGCAATTACAATCCAATCGACATTGGTAAGCACAGCTAGATATACGTTAATGCCGTCCATGATTTTGAAATTAAGTTAGCCGAGAAAAACCAGAATGTTTTTCCCCCTCAGGTATCCTTTTCATAATATTTCCCGATTCAATTGCATCACCTAATTGGGGTAGAATTTTGTCTGCAGCCTCCAAAAAACGATTAATGTGTTCTTCACGGTGAGCCCAAGAGACATAGAAGCCAGAACCTGTTAGAATTCCATGCTGCAACATTTGAATTGTAAACAAAGTTTGCAGTGCCGCCGCCTGAGGATGCTCAAACTCGATGACTGTTATTGCCGGATGCCCAGAAAAACGAATATTCAAACCATGGCTAATGGAAACTTCCTGCAAGCCGTCTCTAAATTTTCTGGAAATAGTCTTGAGATGAGAAGGGACATCAATTGATTCTAATTTATTCAGAGTTGCTAACGCGGCCACAGGCCCAACACCTTCTGTCCAATAGGTGCTGGAAATAAAAGTAGATTGAGCTGCTTCCATAACTTTTCTTTTCCCAACAATAGCAGCAATAGGATGGCCATTACCCAATGCCTTTCCAAAAACAGCCATATCAGGCTCCAACCCATATTTAAGATGTACTCCACCATAATGAAGTCTCCAACCAGCAGTAATCTCATCGACAATAAGAGCGGCATCAGCCAAATCGCATAGTTCCCTCACCTGTTTAAGAAAATCAGGCATTGGCTCATCATGTCTTGTAGGCTCCATAACAACAGCTGCGACTTTTCCAGAATATTTCTTTAAAATCGATTTCAGTTCATCTGCCTGATTATAACGAAAAGGTATTACCGTTCCGCTTAAACCATGCGGCACTCCAAGCGGATCAAGCCCTGGAAGTAAATGACCACTCAGATGACCTGCAGGACTAGACGAAGAAAGGTTTGCCGATAAATACCAATCATGCCAACCGTGATATCCACAAAATGCGATAATCTCCCTTCCAGCACTAGCTCTAGCGATCCGTACAGCAATCGACATCGCTTCACCTCCAGTTCTTGCATACCGAACTTGTTCTGCCCAAGGATGAATGGACAATAATTTCTCTGCCAATTGAACCTCTTCAGGATTATTCAGTGAGCACATTGACCCAGATTCTATTCGATTAATTACTGCACTTGAAACATCCGGATCTCCGTATCCCAATAAACAGGTTCCAACGCCCATCATTGACATGTCCAATAGCTCGTTTCCATCTTGATCGATGATCTCACAACCTTTGGCATTTTGGTAATACGCTGGCCAATGCCCTGGAGCAAACATTTCGGGCCTTTTGCTAAGAAGCTGAGTCCCCCCGGGCATTAATTCCTTAGCTTTTTCATAAAGTGACTTGGACTTTAAGATCATGCTTGGAGAATCTAATCTTATCTGTTTGAGTTTGGCCAACTTTTAAGGAACAGAATAATTTGACTAAATTTAAAGAAGAACTTTCTGGTGTTTTCCCAGTCTTTCAAACGCCTTTTAATGAGGATGAAAGCATCGATTACAAAATCCTTGATAAGGAGATTGATTGGCTCTTCCAGAGAGGGGCAAATGGAGTAGTAATGGCCATGGTTTCAGAAACACTTAGACTGGCAAGTGAAGAACGAGACGAACTTGCATCTAAAGTATGCGCGATGTCGCAAAATCGCGGACCTGTCATAGTGAGTGTTGGCGCTGAAAGTACCCACAATGCAATAAGACATGCCAAGCATGCAGAACAAAGTGGGGCATCGGCAATAATGGCAATCCCACCAGTCTCAGTTGCTTTAAGTGAAAGCGAATTGTTATCTTACTACATATCAATACTGAGATCCGTTGAAATCCCACTCATAATTCAGGATGCCAGTGGCTATGTAGGTCGGCCTTTATCGATTAATATACAAGCTAAACTTCTTCAGGATTTTGGCGCGAACCGAGTCATGTTTAAGCCAGAAGCCGTTCCTATAGGTCAAAACCTGTCAGCCTTAAGGGAGGCCACAGAAGGTCAAGCAAGGGTTTTCGAAGGGTCAGGGGGAATATCTCTTGTTGACAGCTTTCGAAGAGGCATCGTTGGAACAATGCCGGGAGCTGAAATAATTGATGCACAGGTAGCCCTTTGGGATGCCTTGAATAGAAAGGATACAACACAAATATATAAAATATCATTCCCTATTTCTTCATTGGTTGCTCTTCAAACCGGACTAGATGGATTTCTTGCCGTTGAAAAATATCTATTAATGAAACAAGGCATTTTTAGGAATACCATTGTGCGATCCCCAGTTGGATATATTTTGGACAACGAAACAAAAAAGGAAGTCGACCGTTTATTTGAAATACTAAGTGATGTCATAAAGGAGACAGTAAAGTGATAATTGATGTTCACAGCCATGCATGGAGTTATCCTGATCATTTTCAGAAAGACTTTATATCTCAGGCGACCCGTGCCAGATCAGGCAAAGAAGTGGATCTGACGGTTAATTATGATGAATATAAAGCCACTTCCCCAAAAGAAGTCAAAACCGTTGTTTTTGGAGGAAAGGCAAAATTAAGCGGGCTTTGGGTTGACGACCAATATGTTGCTAATTATGTCAGAAGTAATCCGGATACTTTAATAGGCTTTCTTTCAGTTGATCCAACACAAAAAAATTGGGAGAGAGAACTTCATTCCGGACACCAAGACCTAAATTTAAAAGGCATAAAATTACTTCCCATGTATGCAGGCTTCATGCCTGATGATCCTCTCCTAGATCCATTATGGAATTATGCCGCTGACAACAACTTGCCGGTTCTTCTGCATACGGGAACAACCTTTATTTCACAAGCACCATTGAAATTTACTCTTCCCCGTCACTTGGATGAGGTCGCCATCCGCCATCCTAAGGTAAAAATTATTTTAGCTCATATGTCCCATCCCTATGAGGCAGAATGTATAGCTGTAATCCGAAAACACCCGAATGTTTATGCTGATATTAGCGCACTTCATTACAGACCTTTCCAATTATACAACAGCCTGATGCTCGTCCAAGAATACGGCGTCTGGGACAAGGTTCTATTTGGTACTGATTATCCATTTACTACAGTAAATGAATCCATATCGGGATTAAAAAATCTTAATTCAATGCTTGAAGGGACAAAATTACCCAGACTAAACGAAGAAGAAATAGAAAATATGATCTATAGAGAAACACTAAGTATTTTAGGAGTGGAATAAAATAATGACTAAAAATAACGAAACCATTGGTGTCGCCGGACTTGGTTTATTGGGCCGCGGAATAGCTGCAAGCTGTATAGCAAATGGATTTCGTGTAATAGGATATACACAAGCTGATCAACCTCATGACAAGATCATTGATTATATTGAGAATGCGTTGATAGAACTTACAGAACAAACGAAACTTGATCCTGAAATACAGAAAAATTGGAAAACAAGATTTCAATTTGCGGATTCAATGAATTCCATGGCCTCATGTGATTTTCTCATAGAGTCAATAGTTGAAAATCTAGAATCTAAAAGGGGGTTTTTTAATGAAATTGAAAAACATATTCATAAGAATGTTCCCATAGGGAGCAATACCTCCTCAATTCCAATCACTTTACTACAGAAAAAAGCCCTCAACCCAGAAAGATTTTTCGGAATGCACTGGGCAGAGCCTGCTTATGCAACTCGTTTTCTAGAACTAATTCGCGGTGAATATACTTCTGACGACGTATTTGAGAAGGGGGAATCATTAGCTTATGCGTTAGGCAAGCAGCCATCTTTAATTAAAAAAGATGTTCCAGGCTTTATTGTTAATCGCATTGGCTATGCAATGTACCGAGAAGCAGCTTTCATGGTAGATCAAGGGATAGCAGATATTGAGACCATAGATCTTTCATGCAGAAATGCCTTAGGCCTTTGGACTGGAATGTGCGGGCCATTCCAATGGATGGATATTACAGGCGGCCCGAAACTGTACGCCGAGTGCATTGAAAGAGTTCTCCCCACATTATGCAGTAACAATAATAAGCTCCCCAAATTATTTGAAAAATTCAGGAAAGAAAAATCCAATGGATTAAATTCTAGATCCAAGTTTTATGAACAAAAAGATAACACTATAGAATTACAGGAACGATATCATGAATTTGCTTGGCGAATGAAAGCTCTAATTGATGAGTTTGATCCTATGACTGAAAAACAGGAAGGATCTGATTGTTGATGCAGTCATGCTGGATATTTTAATCATTGGGGCCGGTTCAATTGGAGAACGTCACATAAGGTGTTTTTTGAAAACCAACCTAGCAAGGGTTTCAGTTTGTGATGTTGATAAATCCACTCTAGATAGAATAAAGAGTACCTACTCGCTTAGCAAAACCTACGCGGATTTCAATGAAGCTATATCTGAAAAACCTACAGCTGTTATTATTGCCACTCCAGCACACCTCCATATTACAATTGCTATAGAAGCCGCTAAATCTGGATGTCACTTACTTATCGAAAAACCGATATCAACTAACCCTGAAGGCATTGAAACATTACAAAGCTTAGTCTCTGAAAAAAATTTAATTGCGATTGTAGGATACACACTTCGCCATTATCCATTTGTATATAATATTAAAAAACGGCTTGAAACTGGGGAATGGGGAGAACCGTTGCATTTAAACTTATATTCTGGACAACATTTTCCTTTGTATCGCCCCGCCTATAATAAAATTTATTATAATTCACATGAGACGGGGGGAGGAGCAATTCAAGATGGGCTAACTCATTTTTTGGATATGGCTCAGTGGTGGTTGGGGCCTATCACCAATTTAACAGCTGATTTTGAACATGTTTCATTAAAAGGAGTTGTTGTCGAGGACACGGTAAGCATCCTTGCTCGTCACGGTAAAATCATGGCAGCATATCACTTAAATCAACATCAATTCCCAAATGAATCAGTCATCACCATGGTATGCGAAAAAGCAACAGTTCGGCTTAATTTATTCGATAATCAATTGAGAATAATGGATAGTCCTGATGGAAATTGGCAAAATGAAAAAGAAGTCTCTTTTGATAGGGATGATGCATTCATTGCTCAAGCTTCTGAATTTATTAATTTAATTAAGGGATATTCTTCTGACATTCCCTGCAGCATTGAAGATGCAAAGCATACTTTGAATTGCCAAATGAGTATTTTAAGCGACGGAAAAGAATCCATAAAATGGAAAAAAATAAAAATGGAAAGCAACCTAGCATATGCCTGAAAAAACCGTACAACAACTATACGATCTAAAAGGCAAAACCTGTTTAATCACTGGCGCAAGTGGCTATCTTGGAAAAGCAATGGCCCACGCTTTGGCTGAAGCTGGCGGACGAGTTATTGTAACAAGTCGTGATCAAAACCGTGCCAAGAAAATCGCAGCACAATTACCCGATCCAAACCACTCCAACCATATTGGCGGAATTCTCGACTATATTGATTTCGATAAACTGCCCGATCAATTTCAAACTATCACAGATCAAGTCGATGCTATTGATGTCCTTATTAATAATGGCCATGAACATTGCCCAAATGACTGGAAAGATATAAGTGGAACCCAGTTTACAAAAGTCCTCTCCAATGCAACCGGATACTTTTTGCTATCCAGACTAACCTATGAGTTAGCAATCAATACCGGTTCACCGGCTAGCATTATTATGCTTGGCTCTATGTACGGGTTGGTTGCGTCTTATCCTGATGCGTATAAGGATCTTATTCCTGCCTCATCCGTGGCCTATCACACACTCAAAGGAGGGATACTGCAAATGACACGACATTTAGCCACCTACTGGGCTGAAGACTTAGTGCGAGTAAATAGTCTTTCACCCGGTCCGTTCCCTTCAGAATCTGCAAACCAAGAGATGGTCGAACGGCTAAAATCTTATTCGCCTATGCGTCGGATGGGATTTCCAGAAGAACTGAAAGGGGCAGTCGTGTTTCTTGCGAGCGATGCCAGTAGTTACATGACTGGCCAGAATCTAGTAGTCGACGGCGGTTGGACAGCGAACTAATTTTCAGATCAGAATTGATTGTTTTGAAAATGAAAACCAGCTTCAGAAAAATCCTTTCTTATTTTTTCAAATCCTTCCTTTAAGATACAAATATCTGCATTATGCAGAATAATTCTAGCACCCAGTTCTATAAGCTCCTTTGCAGCATCAGGACTGGGAGCGGTACATGCCCAGTGCTTTCCAGTATTAGCTGCCGCTGATGCTACTTTCTTTAATGCATCTTTTACTAATGGATGATCCAACTGACCGGGGATACAAGACAACACACTAAAATCCGCCTGCCCTAGCATAATTGCATCAACTCCATCAATAGCAGATATCTTTTCTGCTTCTTTAATAGAATCCGGATCCTCTAATTGAATTATTAAGAATGTTTCGTTATTTGCATCAATAACGTATTCATCAATTGGAATGTTTGTATAAAACGCATCAGCTCCGGACCCATCAAATCCTCTTTTTCCAAGTGGAGCAAACTTGGCCCATTCAACTACCATTTTGGCTTCTTCCGCATTGGAACAGCGTGGATACATAATGCCTTTTGCACCCATTTCCAAAAGCCTCCCCATTCTCATAAATTCACCCTTCCCAGGGCGAGCAAGTACATCTGCAGATCCAATTCGAGTAGAACGTATAAGATTTTCTGCCGTCTCTAAACTGTAACCATGATGCTCCAAATCCATCCAGATTCCATCAAAGCCCATGACACTAACCATTTCAAATACTGATGCATCTGTTAGATGGAGCTGCGTTAAAAAAACAGGCTTACCTTCCCCTAGTTTTTGTTTAATAACACTTGGTCTCATAAAAATACTCAGAAATTAACAACGTGGTTTAGATTTTAAGATCAATTTACAATTATAATTCCTTAGACCTCTTTGCTTTATTCTTTTGAAGTAAATTAACAATTTTTTCGTGCTGCAGTTCCACAGCTAAATCCAATGGAGTCTTTCCATCAGCATTAATAACATTCAGTTTAGAATCACGGCCAATTAATAATTCCGTAATCTGATAATTCCCCTTTAAAACAGAAGTATGAATCGGGGTTGATTTTCCAGTTTCAACATTAACATCTGCTCCATGCTTTATAAGTAAAGATACCATTTCGCTTCGACCTTCCCAGACTGCATATTGCAATGGTGTAATTCCATTAGAATCTTTTGTATTCACATCAGCTCCTTTGAGCAAAAGTTTCTCCACAATACTTAATTTCAAAAATACTGAACGATTTAAGGGTGTTTTTCGCCAAGAATCTTTTGCCTCAATATTTGCTCCATTTGATAGAAGTAAATCCAAAATATCTTCCTGTCCATATCTTACAGCATAGTGAACTGGGGTCCATTTTGATGACCCGACAGCTTCAATATCAGCACCATTCTGAATAAGAGTTCTTACATTATTTAAGTTCCCATTCTGAATTTCAGAATGAATTTTTGACTGCCTAACGGAAGAACAACCAGTGACGATGACTAGTATCAATATTATTATTTTCATATTTATATTAACACAAATTATTCATTAGATTATTTTCAGCGATAATTTAAGTCTGTCAGGATGATTCCTTACGAGTAAAAACCCAGCTATCATCGCTAGTAAGATTTCGGTTAAACCGATATCCTAGCCCGTTGAATTCTTTCAGTCCATCAGGTTGGCTGATGCGATTACGAATGATGTAGTCTGACATAGCTCCTCTAGCCTTCTTTGCATAAAAACTGATGACTTTAAAATCGCCGTTTTTCTTGTCTTTAAAAACCGGCGTTATCACGTTCCCCTCCAATAATTGCTTATCAATAACATTGTAATATTCATTAGAAGCGAGATTTATCAAAATTTTGTTACCCGATTTTTTAATTGCAGCATTAAGAGAATTTGTCAGAGTCAAACTCCAAAAAGCATATAAATCTTTAGCTTCCGATGTGGTTAATTTAGTTCCCATTTCAAGACGATAGGGCTGAATTAAATCCAAAGGCCGCAAAAGACCATAAAGCCCAGATAAAATCCGAAGATGCTTTTGAGCATAAGTAAAATCCTTTTCATTATACTTCTCAAAATTAAACCCGGTATAAACATCACCCTTAAAAGCCATAAGCGCCTGTTTCGCATTGGACATAGTAAACGGCAAATTCCAATCTTGATACCTTTGCTTATTCAAATCTGCCAACTTGGAACTAATTGACATAAGGGAGGACAGCTTACTCTTTGGTAATGTACGAAGCTTGTTAATAAGTTTTTGAGATAGATCAAGAAATTCAGGTGATGTACAGGATTTCGTTAATGATGGAGTCTCAAAATCCAATGTTTTAGCGGGAGAAATAACTGCAAGCATGGGGAATAGTTTCGATAATCACAATTTAAGGTTCAAGCTAAAGAATTCATTGATCGGATATTATCCAATAGAAACAATCGTTTAAGACGTGATATTTCCATCTAGCTTTTTATTTGTCTCACAGAACCCAATAAATCAATCAGGCTTATAGCCTTGCCAAATCCAAACCAAAGTATCTGCAAGAGTGTGCTCAAAAACTCGCCTGTCACAATGACCGGAAGAACGACTGAAAATAAAACGATAATTATAACCTTTTGATTTTAGAGCTTTAGCTGTGCGCTTATTTGCTCGCACCCAATTATGATGGGACGGTTCCGGATTATTTGCACCATTATCGCTTTCAGAAACATGTGTGAAAATACGCAGAGGTTTTCTTTTACTATTTTCAATTAATTTTTTACCGGAATGATATTCCCAAGCTCCAAAAGGATACATTAATTCTTCCGGAGCATCATCATCTTGTTGATCAACAAAAGTTCCCGAATAAGTAATTATACGCCGGAATAAATCAGGACGAAACCAGCCCATTGTTAGAGCTGCCGCCCCTCCAGAACTACAACCCATTGTCGCCCTGCTCCAAGGGTTATCTGTAAATGTAATGTTTGGGTAAATTGCCTTAATCTCTCGATTTTTCAATACGGCAGGAAGGACTTCATCATTAATGAAACGTACAAAGCGATCTGAAATAGTATCATACTCCAAACCCCTTTGACTTCCCTTGCTATCATTACCTCCATTTTGAACAGAAATTACAATAAAAGCGGGAATTCTTCGTTTTGGATCTTTTGAAATTGTCAAATTATCAAGTGCATTTTTCACAAGGTTTAATCGACTGGGACCATCATGCATAACAAGAATTGGTGCACTCGTGCCATTTTTGTAAGCAGCCGGCACGTAGACATAAATCTTTCTCTCCTTTCGAACAGGCTTCTTGGGGTCCAATGTAACGTCCGTACCTCTAAAGATATTACTACTGGAGAGCGGCATCGTGAATTGAAAGCTTCTTCCCTTTGGGTTTCCTTTATCTTTTAGATCTGGATCAACAATATAATCTGGACCAATTATATAATCTCCTCCTCCTATATTAGGATTCTCTGAACTAGATTCAGCAGCATAACCTACCGCTGAATTGCATAAAAAAAATAATAGAACAGAAAATGTTGAGAGATTGATGTTGAACACAGGAAACTTATTACCTTGCCCTATTGAAGCTTCAAGTCTTATATATAATTTTATAATTTATTTATTTGAACATAATATAAATTCATAATAGTCTCAGCAAATCACTGAACAAACTTATGGAAGCACTAGGACAATTATTAATGATAACTGGAGCAATTGGCTGCCTTATAACAGGAATATTTCTCCTGATTGCAGCATTTCAAGAAGGTGTCGGCTGGGGTATTGCCAGCCTTTTTTGCGGCATTGTTTTGTTATATTTTTGCTGCATGAATTTCAATCAAGTATATAAGCCATTTTTAGCTAATATCGGCTTCGCTATTTTGTACGGAATAGGAGTAGGCTTACAAGGGTGAAGTAAGTCGTTAGCCGCAGGGAGGACAAGTAGAGCAGGT
>MDTE01173238.1_pt1 | contig 27918 bp, 23 predicted proteins | sample 811231 | NCBI WGS metagenome assembly MDTE01 (sample SAMN05326651, study PRJNA326480) | marine metagenome | isolation source: seawater | place: Indian Ocean: Red Sea | collected 2010 | reverse complement strand
TCGGACGCCATGGTCGACTGCCTGATCTCGCGAGCTGGAACACTGAACGCCCTCGTTTCCGAGGGTGGCATCCAGTACGCACCACCGATGCGCTGATCGGTTAAACTGACAGCAAAGCCGGAAATACGAAATCCCTCAGGGGGGTGATCTCCCCTGGGGGACTCAATTTAGTTTACTGAATGTAAGGGTTTGTGGAGACAATGGAGAACGACGAGCAGCCCTCGTCATTTCTGGAAAAGGCCTATTCATTCACTTCTGCATTGAGCAACAACTACCTGGCATTTTCAATAGGGCTTCTCTTAGTCATACTCGCTAGTCCCTACGTCGGGGCCATCCCCAATGTCCCAATCCTGTACGTCATCTTGCCATCAATCTTCTTCGGAGCTTTGATGTCGCAATTAGACCGTTTCGAGGTCTATGAAAACCACTTTGGAATCAGAAATTCGCTCGAGATTGGGGTTTACTTTGTCCTTCCCACCTTCTACTGGAAGTACTCGACAAAGTTCATGGGCATGTCATCCGAGTACATTGCAAAGATGGCCACTGACATCCCCTGCACCACAGGGGTGGGGTGCGTCATCGGCGCCCAGCAGAACTTGGCATTCTACCCAATGAGCAAGATGGTTGCCCTATTCGGCGGGTTCATACTGGTCTGCTTCTTGCTCGTCCAGAACGACCGAGGCCTTTTGAGATCGATATCCAATGCCTCAAGGTCTGTGGTTTCCGCCATTTCTACCGAACTCGCAAACCGTCTCTTCGGTCCAGAATCGCCTGATTCTGGTAATGAAGGGACGAGAACCCAACCTTCAGACTCATACGCTTCCTTGTTCGCAATCACTTGCTTCGTGCTGTGCTATGTCCTCGCTACATCCGTTCTGGACCTATCTGCCAGCACACAAGTCCCCTTCCTTTTCCTAGGAGGGGGGGTGATCACGGGCATCATACTCCTACAGGACAACGTCTCGGAGATCGTAAACTCATTCGGCGATCGCAGCGAGCTGAACGCACTTTTCGATACCCCGAAGAGGGTCGGAACCTTGGTCACGATACTGTCAGTCGTGATTTTTGCCGGCTTAACTGTGAATCTGTCCATGATTCCAATAATCGCTCAAGACATCCCATCATTCCTGTCGCTCGTGACTCTGCTTACTATCACTGCTTGGGCGTACATCTTGTCCAAGGAGGACTCCAAGCCTTCCGTCCAATCCCATCGCACAGCGGCATTGGCCTTCCTAGTTATTTTCCCCTTCCTGCTATACCTCCTGGTTCGAGTCATAAGCCTGCAGAACGACGGCACCGACCCTGTGATGCTGAACCGCTGGGAGATTAGGTTCGACTTCATGGACAAGGGGAACACGTTCAAGATCAACCCTTGGCCACTCGATGCCGAGCCGAACATAGATTCCAGATGGGTCTTCCTAAAGGCTGCGATAATTAACTCAGCCCGCGTAACTCTGGTAAGCATCGTACTCTGCACAATTCTGGGGATTATCGTGGGAGTCGCCAGACTCTCGTCCAACAAGCTGACCTCATGGGCAGCGACAGTCTACGTCGAGGTATTCCGAAACCTCCCCCTAGCGGTCCTCCTCTTCCTAATCGCCACGCAGATAGGGCTCCAATTCCCAATGTTCATCGAAGAGAAAAATCTGTTTGGCGGAGCCATTTACTACAGCAACGAGGGAATATGGTTCGCCACTTTCGCTTCCACTAGAGCATTCGCCGCGGCCGTAATCTTCTTGCTTTTGGTTCGTGCCGGTCTGAGGAATTCGGACAGAGTCGAACCCCGCCAGATCTCTACGCCGACCGGCCTCAGCCTCAGCAGGAGGCCCTTCGCTTCCCTGGGGTGGAGGTACGAGCCACTGGCCGCAGACATGTTCGTCATACTCTCCATAGTCCTCCTACTTTCCAGGGTGCAAGTAGGCGAGGCCCTGTTCACTACCCCATCCGGGAGGTTCTCCCCCGGAGTCATCAGCGAATCCACTTTCCAGGCCCTTTTCAGCCCCTTCGTGTCAAGCTTCGCCGACGGTTCAAACATGCAGACCCTGGGCGACAACCTCAGAATAGCCATAGGGCCCGTCCTTTCACTCTCCATCTTAATCTACTCCCTGTGGGTTAACACGAATGTCGACGATGACGGCATGAACTCACTGGAGGTGGATGACTCCGAGGAGGGTATACGCACAAGGTTCACCATCTGGGTAGCCGCTTTCGCTCTTGCATTGGGCCTTGCCCTTGCAGGAGGGGTTCACGATGCCGGTGAGATGCTATCTATGCCCGAGTACTCAAAAGACTACAATGACGACGGAGTAATAGACTCGCCGGGGAGCTGGGACATAGTTGAAGGGAAAGGATTCGAGATCACGCCCTTCTTCCTAGCCATGATTCTCGGACTCACTCTGTTCACCGCCTCCGTGGTTGCGGAGATAGTCAGGGGCAGCATCCAATCCCTGCCTCGCGGGCAGGTCGAGGCAGCGATCTCGCTGTCCCTTAACCCCTTCCAGAGACTAAGGCTGGTAATCCTCCCTCAGGCCCTCAGGAGCATGATACCTCTGCTGAACAACCAGTACATGAACGTCTGGAAAAACTCAAGCCTCGCAGTCGTAGTTGCCTACACTGACATATTCTACGTCATTCTTGTGATGATGAACAACGTGGGGAAACTAATCCCACTATTCCTGCTTCTGCTGGGGACCTACCAAGCTGGGAGCCTGGCCATTTCTGCTGTGATGAACTGGTACAACTCTAGGGTAACGAGTGTGAAAATATGACTATGCTGGATGGAAATTTCGGGAAGATTGTCGAGTTCGAGGAGTCCGTTGCAGGCAAGTCCGGTGCTCCGTGGATAAATAGCAGCAACAACCTGCAGGTTTCCCAAATCACAATGCTAGCAGCCCTACTGATAGCGGTAATCGGGAACGACGGCCTTCTGGACATGATCTCTCATGCCAAGGATGGGGGTGCTACCGAGGGAGGTGCCTACCTCTACGCCCTCATCTCTTCGCTCTGCTTGGTCTTCGCATGGTGGATTACATTGACAGCAGTAGTGAAGTTGACAATTCGCAAGACCCCAACAAACGCCTTCCTCGGGGTGGTGACTGCTTGGATCATCTTCGTGGTAGTGAGATTCCTGCTCGACTTCGTCATCGTGGAAGCCGAATGGGTGGTGGTCTGGGCCAACCGAGACCTAGTGATGATGGGGCAACTGATGAAGGAGCAGATGACGCAATCCCCGGGATCGCACGTATGCATCGATGAAACTGATTGCTACGGAATCAACCAGAACTTCAGGCTCTGGTGGTCCCTATACCTGACATTCGCTGTCTTGGGCGGGGCATACGGGACATCGGGCGAGAGGCCAATTCGCTTCGTCGCTCCGTTCCTCTTGATCATGCTGGTCGTAATGCTGATTGCCCGGCACCCAACGGAGGTCAGTTACAACACTGACACGGTAGTGATCAAACTACTCATTGCAATGGGGTACGCCTTGGTTGCATACTATCTAGCCTTCCGTTTTTCCTCAAATAACGAGGAGTACATGGTCAACCGCCTGCGATCATATCTGGCGATGTCAGCAGTGGCCACATTCTTCTTCGCGATTCTGATCATGGACCCTCCCGGATTCGTCAAGAGCCTGGCGGAGCTACTGGGTGGGACGCCGGCTCAGTCTGTTAGCGACGAAATCATTGCCGGAGAGTACGTTCCAAGTACGATGGACAAACTTGCAGGAAACGGCATAGAAGCCTCCCAATGGGGGGGCCTTTTCGTCAACCTGATTATTGCAACTGCTGGCTGCGTCCTTGGATTTGGAATTGGCGTTGTGCTTGCCTTCGGTAGGCAGAGCGATCAGCCTTTCTTCAGCATCCCATCGGTTGCCATAATTGAGCTAGTCAGATCGGGCCCTCTGATCTGTTGGCTTTACTTCGCTGTATTCCTGATGCCCGACCTAATGGACCCATTCTACGATGCAGAGGACATTATTCGAATGCTCCTGATGTTCGGAATTTTTGGCGGCTGTTACATTGCGGAGGTCCTCCGAGGGGGCCTCCAGGCAGTGGATAGCGGACAGAAGGAGGCCGCAGCAGCACTCGGCTTGTCGCCAATGCAGACAAAGCTGCAGGTCGAACTGCCCAATGCAGTCAGGACTACTCTGCCCTCCATAATCAGCGTCTTCATTGGACTCTGGAAGGACACCACATTGCTATTCATCGTCAACATTCTAGACTTCTTCAAACTGGCAAAGGATCTGCCAAATTCTGACCTCAGGTTCCTAGGAGACTTCCTAGAGCCACTATACGTCACTGCGGTGGTTTTCTGGGTCTTCGCATTCTACTTGTCCCGAGTCTCGATGAAGGTTGAGAAGAGTCTGGGACTTGTTAGAGAAGGAGGAGGAGAAGCAGCATGAGCACGGAAATGGACGAAATGATAATTGAGACTGAGGGAGTTAAGGTAAACTTCGGAGACTTCTGGGCCCTGAAGGGCGTGGACATTAGCGTAAGGAAGGGCGAGATCATCGTCATACTCGGGCCTTCTGGTTCTGGGAAGTCGACATTTATCAGGACCCTGAATAGGCTACAGCCCCATAGCGGAGGTACGATCAAGATTGACGGAATCACGGTTGACGATGACACCTCGGTTTCCGATCTAAAGTACATCCGATCCGAAGTCGGCTTCGTCTTCCAACAATTCAACCTCTTCCCACACCTTACTGTCATGGAAAACATCACATTGGCACCTATGAAGGCCAAAGGGACCCCCAAGAGGGAAGCCGAGTCTCTAGCAATGGAATTGCTCGAGAGGGTGGGGATTCCAGAGCAGGCATACAAGTACCCCAGCGGCTTATCCGGAGGCCAACAGCAGAGGGTAGCAATCGCCAGGGCACTTGCAATGGACCCGAAGATCATGCTCTTCGACGAACCCACGTCGGCTCTCGATCCAGAGATGATCAAGGAGGTACTGGAAGTAATGATCGATCTCGCGAAGAGGGACATTACAATGATCGTGGTGACGCACGAAATGGGCTTCGCCAAGGAGGTGGCAGACCGGTGCATTCTTTTCGACGAGGGGGAACTTGTAGAGGAGAACAATCCGGAAGAGTTCTTCTCCAAACCCAAGCACGATAGGACCAAGCTATTCCTGGAGCAGATTCTCTGAATCTAAGCAATCCATTGGGAGACCCCTTCCAGGATGCTCCCCCTGAAAGTGAGCAACCTCAGAGTGGGGCCGTTTAGCCCCACTGTCAGAGTCGCCCCTCTTGTGAAGTGAGTCTCATCCCACCCGTCACAGACCACGTAACCCCTGTGCATATCACTTGTTATCACCGTTGGTTCACTAACCCACTCCCAATAGGAACCATCATCAGACCTGTCTGACCTCGGCATCTCCCTAGCAACGAACAGATAATGGTCATCGACTTCTTCTAATGGGAATTCCAAGCCCTCTACATCTGCTGCATGCCTGAACCATGCTCCTTGTCCTAGAAATGTGGAGAATAGACAACCAGAAGAATGCTGCTTTGTCTCCAACCCGCCTCTCTTCAGGCTATATTTGGATGGCTGGTACTGGTGGGTGTTGGCTACAAGAAGATCGTTCAGAGCGGGATCACTGCGGATTATGTTCCCGCTCGTGGTCTCTATTTCTGCTTGCAGTCTGGGAAGGACGTTCTCAACCGCACCCCCTTCTAAGGCCCTCATCACGTCCTCTGAGAATGTACTCGGATCGCTTCCCATATAGAATCCGTATGACCCCTCCTCGCCGTGTTTTCTTGGGTGGCTATTTACCCCCATCACAGGCGTCTTGTCATCGACTGAGTGGGCTATCGAGGTGAGTGTTCCATCCCCTCCTAAGACGATAACTAGGTCAAGACCTGTGAAGTCCCCCCTACGTACTGTTTCCCTCGCCGTGTATCCAACACTTACGCCCGTTTCGGAGACTATGGAATCAAGTACTGAACGGACTTCTTCGAGTGACCTGTCATGAACCTCCTCGAAGTTCTTCTTATACACGACTAGTATCTCATGGTCCAATCGCCCCCCTCCAAACTAATCGTCACGATGCCTCACATATAGGAGCAACGCAACCACTAAACGAACCCTCTGTACCCTTGTTGCAATGGTTAGGACTATTCTGCTTTCCTTGCTTCTCACAACGACCTCTCTGGTCGGATGCACTGACTTCAGTGGCGAGGATTGCGAGTATGAAGTGCATGGGGTAGTTTTGGAAGGGGATTTGATTGCCGATGGCTCGTGCTTCCCTATGAGTGGGGAGGAATTCGCAAGAATGATTTCAGAAGAGGGAATCTTCAATGGCTACGACCTAGCATCTGAATACACTGGATCTTTCTCCCTCTGGGCCACAGAAATTACGATTGTCGATGGTATAGAGGTAGTAAACTCATGGGGAATTGCAAAGAATGAAACCATTGGATTGAGACACGTATGGCACAATCTCCGGATAGGGGGTAACCTAGTTGCCGACTACGAGATTTTCGATGGCATGGCTGACATATACTTCTCCGAATCTGGCTTGGGTTACCTCCGTGGCAGGGACATGAGTCCGGAATACGAGGACCCTTTCGTAGAGATTCTCCGCCTCTCTCAGCAGGATCCGGATGGGGTTTGGCCTCCATTCTACTACGACTTTTCGGCATTGGAGGGGCAGAGCTGGGTGGTGACGGGGGATGTTGACTATTTGTACCAGGTGGGCCGAACTCTGTTAGATGGGGGAAGTGAGGGGGCAAGGGAAATTTATGTGCAGACGACAGGTTTTCCGCCTAAAATTCAGGGAATCGGTATCTACTCCGACACCCTTTCGGAACCATTCTACGAAATGAATTGGGATGTAGGGGGCGGACAAGATTCACTTTACTACGCTCTGCAGGATGGAACTATAGAGGAAAACTGGTTTGCAGAGGGTTATATCGCAAAACCATCGTTTGACAGGGCCCCAATCCCATTTATCCCATTGCCTCAGTTTCAACAAATTGATAATGGAATAACGGAAGTTTCCGGCTCGGTACCAGGAGCTATGATTCACGAAGTCAACCTTTCTGAGGTGGAGATGCACGCCTTCATCGACAACTCTTCCGTAGTGAGTCTGATGTTGGACGAAGCATTTTCCAACTTCACTTCCGAAGACGGGACTTGGTGGGAACTTAGTTGGGATGATTCCGGCCTGGAGGGATTGCTGTCCCACATGGACTCTTACTCTGTGAGGACGAACTCTACGGCAATCTTCGACATCAGGTTATTCGACCACTGGGCCCAGGCCTGGACAGATCATAGAGGGTAGGCTAAACCCACTCATCGTTGGGTGCGGTTAGTTCGCTCATGGAATCGCCAGTGTTGACTACCCCCCTCGGCTCCACAAGCATCACATGGGACTCTAATTCAGAACTGGGCCTGTGCCTAACTCCCTTGGGGACGACAAACATCTCTCCTTCCGACAACTCAACTGAACCGTCTTCAAAATCTATTTTCATTTGACCTTCAATTACAATGAAAGCCTCATCGGTATCTTTGTGCTCGTGCCACACGAAATCCCCCCTAATTTTTACCAGCTTGAACTGGTAATCATTCATCTCAGCGATTACCTTTGGCTTCCAGTGTTCGCTGAAAGTAGACAGCTTCTCTCTAAAATTTAACTTATCCATGCACACTCATGGCTGCGAGAAGCTGTCACTTATTCAACTGCTACCTAGCAAACTCATCGTCATAAGGCAACAGGCGACATCAATAGTCCAATTTAGGTTTCGTTAGATTGCCCCTCAACATTTTAGCACAATTAAGGGACTCTACACTGGGATAGAATTGAAACCAATCAGTTCTAGCGAGAGTCATGTCGGAGGCACGGCACCCTCTGGCGAGGCTACTTAGCCAGATGAGTGGCCAAAGGAGCAAGATTCTTCTCGCATCGATTTGTTCAGTTTTGAACAAGATTTGGGATCTAGCCCCTCCAGTTCTAATTGGCATGGCTATAGACGTGGTTGCTCAGCAAGAGGAGTCTTTCCTAGCAGGATTTGGCTATACGGAGCCATGGGATCAGCTTCAGGTTCTAGCGGCAATTACGGTTGCAATCTGGGTTCTTGAGTCTTTATTCCAGTACTTCTACGGGGTTTTGTGGAGGAACCTTGCCCAAACTGCACAGCATGACCTCAGAATGGGTGCTTACCGGCATATTCAGGATCTGGAGATGCAGTGGTTCTCCGAACAGACTACTGGTGGATTGATGGCAATAATGAATGATGATGTCAACCAACTAGAGAGGTTCCTAGATCACGGGGCCAATGACCTCCTACAAGTCGCTACCACAGTGATTGTTGTGAGTGGCATCATGTTCTACCTAGCTCCAGAGGTCGCGTTGCTAGCAATAATTCCGGTACCTGTAATCGTGGGGGGCTCTTTCCTCTACCAGAGGAGGATCGGTGTTCGCTACACAGAGGTACGCAAGGAAGTCGCCGAATTGAATGCAATACTGAATAACAACCTCCAAGGAATCACCACGATAAAATCATTCACCGCTGAAGAGAGGGAGGCTAAGAGGGTAGGCGAGGCATCCGAATCATATAGGGATGCAAATAGATCTGCAATACGGCTCTCTGCCTCATTCGTCCCCTTGATTCGAATGGCTATTCTTTTTGCCTTCACTGCAAATCTTCTAGTTGGAGGCAAGTATGCCCTCGAAGGAAAGATAGGTCTAGGGGAATATTCAGTAATCGTTTTCATCACACAGAGACTATTGTGGCCTCTCACTAGGTTAGGGGAAACATTTGACCTCTACCAGAGGGCCCTCGCTTCAACTAGTAGAGTTCTGGATCTTCTAGATACCAAGGTGGGCGTCATTGAAGGTCAAACCAATCTCGAATCAGTTAAAGGAGATATTCGCTTTGAATCCATAGTCTTCACCTACCCAGAAAGGGAGGATGTCTTGAGGGGGATCAGCCTCGAAGTTCCAGCCGGGAAAACCATCGGTCTAGTCGGCTCAACTGGTTCGGGAAAGACGACCTTAGTACGGCTTCTCCTGAGATTCCATGATCCCATTGAAGGATGTGTGAGGCTCGACGAACACGACGTTAGGGATCTCAAACTAAACTCTCTGAGAAGCGCCATCTCCCTAGTGAGTCAGACCACCACTCTTTTTCCCGGATCTGTAAGGGAAAATGTACTCTATGGGCGTCCTGATGCATCAGAGGAAGAGATGATCGAGGCCGCAAGAGTTGCGGAGGCCATTGGGTTCATTGATCAGCTTCCAGAGGGTTGGGAGACAAATATCGGAGAGGATGGTCACCGACTGTCCGGAGGTCAGAGGCAGAGGATTGCCATCGCCAGAGCAGTTCTGAAAGACTCCCCTGTGTTAGTTTTAGACGAGGCTACTAGCAACGTCGACAACGAGACTGAGGCCTCTCTACAGAGATCGATAGAGAAGATTTCCAGGGACAGAACCACTTTGATTATCGCCCATCGCCTTTCCACTGTAAGGAATGCTGACAAGATAGCAGTTATCGAAGATGGAGGGATTTCCGAAATTGGCAGCCACGATGAGTTGGTGGCTCACGGAGGCCTATACGCTAGACTTTGGTCTGTTCAGACTGGGGAGGCATCACATTGAAACACGATAATTCCACTCCGAAATTGAATAATTTGGCACACTCCCTCGGCATGGAGATAACAGAATTTTCCAAGGGCTCTTGTACCGTGGAGCTGACTGTAGGGGATGGCCATTTGAATATGGGAGGGGTTGTCCATGGCGGAGTCCATGCGACAATGTTGGATACCGCTATGGGCGGGACGCTAGTGTCAACATTGGCCGAGGAAGAGTGGTGCGCCACAGCACAATTGGACATTTCATATCTAAACGCTGTGAAGGAGGGGACTCACTTGATCGCTAAAGCCGAAGTAATCAGGAGAGGTAGGAATATAGCTCACTTGGAGGGGTCCTTGGAATCCGGAGATGGAACATTGGCCGCTTCAGCAAAGGGTACTTGGGTAATTTGGGACTCTCGTCCTAAGAACAGAGGCGAGTAAAATTCAGGGCACGCAGGGGTCAAATTCAAGAGTAAGGTAAACCTTCATCGTAACATGGCGAGAAGGGACTCTCTTACATGGTTCATGATGGGAATAGCCCAGATTCTGATAGGCGATGCAATTATCGAAGCCGGTACTTCGGAGCTCATGGGGCAGTTGATCCAATGGACAGGTGGAGGGACAATCGCACTAGGGATTTACTTTCTTTTGTTCCTGGCTCGCAACGAGAGTGAATTCTCAGAGATCTATAGCAAGGCTGAGAAGACCTTACTATTGACAGACCCAAACACTGGAACTAAGGAACTTGTCGACGACTCTCCTAAGGCAATTCAGGCTGTATGGTACAGCATTCCAGCAGCGATGACTTTCATCGGCTTAATGGCATGGCTTGCTGGTTGAGGAAGGCAATATGCCACTCAAAGACGAAGATGACATCGTCGACAAAGTGATTGGAAATCCGGCCTTCGAACAGATGTACGGATACTACATCTTCTTCAGGAGGGCAGCAATCCCAATACTTCTGTTTTTGATAGGTCTTTTCACATACACAATTCTAGAATCGCTAGGTTTACCCCATGATACTAATTTGATAATCTCCTTCATGGTCGTGGGAATCCTTCTGGGGCCTTTGATCAATTCTGAGAGGTACTTGGGTGCCATAATGTCCCGAAGAAAACCTCGCAAATGAAACAATCACGCCGAACATGTAAAATCTCATCCACTTCACGCTAGCCTCGTGGCAGGAATACTAGGGTTCAGCATCCTCGACATTGTTGGCCTCGGTGACGTTTCAGGAATCGAGCTACTCTTCGCCGGTAGCGCTCTTGTGGGGGGCATTTTGTTCATCCTCTACTTCGCACTGTTGATGGTTGGAGGAATTGCAACAGACGTGTTTGACGGTCTGTTTGGAATTGATGTTGATATGGGGGCCGACGCCTCGTTCAAGGCACTAACTTTCCAAGGAATCATGGCATTCATGATGTTCTTCGGACTAGGAGGGCTATACGTCTTAAAGGTCGACTCAGATGCAACTAGCATCGCCGTCTTGGTAGGAGGGGTCTGCGGAGGCGCATCCATGTATGGGACAGGCAAACTGTTCGAACTATTTGTCGATCTCCAGCAAGACGGAACAACGGAACTTTCTGACGCCATAGGGTGCACTGGTCAGACCTACCTAAGGATTCCAGGAGATGGAGTAGGGCAGGTTTCCGTGGAGGTCAATGGCGCTTTGAGGACATACAATGCGAAGTCGGAGGGTGATGCAGAGATTGGCACCGGGGATTTCATAGAAGTGGTAGACATTATGGGCGAGGTCCTTGTTGTGAAGAGGGTTTAGTTTCACTCCAGCAATGAAATTAGGAATCATTTTCTAGAGCGTGGCGGGTAAGGATTCTTACGTGAGTGACGTTTCATTATGCCCGAGTAGATACAATGTCGAATGAGGATAATAGAAAGATTTGGGTAGTTAGTACAATGTTTGCTCTGCTTGCCACGGCCTTGTCGGCCGGTGGTGCTCAGGCCCAAGACGACGGAGCCGACGCGGGCGACATCCTGACAATAATGATTTTCGCCGTAGTACTGGTCTTAGTTGCCGCGGTAATGTTCTTCGCCCAGCGATACAAGCGATGCCCTCCTGACCAGATAATGGTGATTTATGGGCGAACGCAGAAAACACCTGATGGAAGGGCCAAACCATCCAAGGTTCTTCACGGGGGCGCCGCACTTGTTTGGCCCCTAATCCAGGACTATGCCTACATTTCCTTGAAACCAATGACCATAAACATCGATCTGCGAGGGGCTCTTTCTCTCCAGAACATAAGGATCAACGTTCCAAGCACCTTCACGATTGGCGTCTCAACCGAGGAGGCAGTCAGAGCCAACGCTGCAGAGAGGCTGTTAGGATTCAAGGTAGCAGATATCGAAGAGATGGCCAAGGAGATAATTTTCGGGCAGCTCCGTCTTACAGTGGCAACACTGACAATTGAGCAGATTAACCAGGACAGAGACTCATTCCTCGAGCTTATCCAGAAGAACGTCGGAGCAGAGATGAGAAAGGTTGGTCTTTACCTGATTAACGTGAATATTGCCGATATTACTGACGAGTCCGATTATATCGAGAGCATAGGGAAGAAAGCGGCCGCTACCGCCGTCGAGCAGGCAAGGATAGACGTGGCTAACGCCGAAAGGGACGGTGCAATAGGTAAGGCTGAAGCAGATCGAGTTAAGGAGATTCAAGTGGCCCAGAATACCGCTGAGGCGGAGAAGGGGAGGAAGGCTGCCGAAGCCGACCAGCGTGTCTACATTGAGCAACAGGAGGCCATGGCAGTGGGCGGGGAGAACGCAGCACAAGCAGAGATCGCCAGAGCAAACGCAGATTTGGCCGAGGCGGAGGCTTCAGCTAAGCAGAGGGCCGACGTAGCAACTGCACAAGCGGAGGCAGAGATCCAGAAGGCAGTGTACGAGGAAGAGGAGTCCAAGCTCAGGGCTAGTGAGATTGCTAGGGAGACCGTGGCTAAGCAACAGGTCGAAATCGCCGCAGATGCAGAGGCAGAGCGACAGAGGAGAGTAGCTCGCGGTGAGGCTGACGCAATTCTTGCTAGGTATGAAGCCGAGGCAGAAGGAATTCAGAAGGTCCTGGATGCAAAAGCACAGGGTTACAACAGTCTGGTTAGTAGTGCTTCTGGAGATCCAAAGGCAGCGGCAACTCTTCTGATGGTGGAGAAAATCGAGGCCATGGTTCAAGCACAGACAGAGGCAATAAGAAATCTGAAGATCGATAAGATCACTGTTTGGGACAGCGGCAACTCCCCTGATGGCAATTCGGCTACTAGCAACTTCGTGAGCAGTCTTGTTCAGAGCCTCCCACCAATCCATGATGTAGCTAAGATGTCCGGAGTTGAGCTTCCCGACTACTTGGGATCAATGACAGATGAAGACGACGAATCTTGATCGAGAATTCTGAACAGTCAGGCTCTTGAGTCCCCAGCAGTTGGGTTGACCATGGCGGAGAGCGCTGTAGTGGTAGGTGGAGCTAGGACCCCCTTCTGTGAATGGTTAGGTGGAAAGAGGGGGGATGGCGGCCCAGGAGGAAGGCTAGCTTCGGAATCTGCGGAGAAACTTGGCTCAATAGCCATCAAAGGAGCCATGGAAATCACTAGTACTGATCCATCAAGAATAGACCATGTGATAATGGGACACGCTTTGCAGACCTCAGATCAAGCAATTTTCGGAGCTAGACATGCCGGCCTGAGGGCAGGGATACCACAAGAGGTTCCAATGCTGACTCTAAATCGACTCTGCGGGAGTGGCGCACAATCAATCATTAGTGCTTCTCAAATGATTATGCTCGGCGAGGCCGAAACGGTAGTTGCAGGAGGGATGGAGAATCTAAGCCAAGCCCCTCACGTTCTCAGAGGCGCAAGAAACGAGTATCGTTTGGGCAGACCGCCAACAGCCGGAGAGGAGATCCCAAAAGATATGGAGGACTACCTATTCACAAACCTCTTGGATAGCATTAGTGGCCTTTTCATGGCCCAGACTAGCGACGAGCTTTGCCGTAGGAAGGGGGTGGAAAGGGAGGAGGCGGACGAGTTCGCAGCAACTAGTCACCAGAGGACAGAGGCCAGCATCTCCTCAGGCGTATGGGAGAAGGAGATAGTCCAAGTTGAGACCGATGAAGGTTTGGTTGATCACACACACGAGGATCACGTGGTTTTGGGGACTACCATGGAGACTCTTTCTGGCTTGAGGACACACTTCGGACCCGACTCCCTCGTTACCGCAGGAAACGCTTCCGGAGTGGTCGATGGCGCTGCAGCAGTGGTCGTCAAATCATCTTCTAGAGCGGAGGAAGACGGCGATGAAGCCCTTGCAAAAATTGTTTCCTGGGGGGTAGTCGGTCTGGAACCCGAGATAATGGCTTATGGGCCAGTCCCCTCCAGTCTAAAGGCAATCTCAAATGCGGGCCTTTCTGTAGACGACATTGATCGATGGGAGATTAACGAGGCTTTCGCCGGTCAGGCTGTAGCATGCATCAAAGATCTGGGAATTGGGACTGATGTCGTAAATGTGAATGGCGGAGCAGTTGGTCTTGGACACCCTCTTGCAGCAACTGGGACAAGACTCGTGTTAACGCTGGCTCACGAACTTAGGAATTGCGGAGGCAGGTACGGAGTTGCAACTGCTTGCATAGGCGGCGGCCAGGGGATTGCATTAGTAATAGAGTCGATGTGATTCCCCAAATCGACTCATAGGAGAAGTTATCCCTAATCGTTCATAGCAGAACCATGGCGCACATCCCCGGAACAGGTCATGCAAACAGAACAAGGAGCCTCGTGAAGACAGTTTCTTGGAGGACTATAGGCACAATCGATACGATAATTATCACAAGACTAGTCACTGGGAGTTGGCAAGCAGGAGCCGCAGTAGGTAGCATTGAATTGTTTACAAAGATGATTCTGTACTATTTCCATGAGAGAGGGTGGAGCTGGATCGATTGGGGCTTGGAAGATGTCGAAACTGAAGTTGAAAATTCTGGCCACTCCGAATAAACCCAGATAAATCCCATTTGCCCATGCAAGTGACCGCTTACCTTAATTGCTAAATGCTTGGGCCGCAGGAGATTATGGGTCAGACAAGGTCACGCAGTCTCTTCAAGGCAGCAACCTGGAGGGCCATCGCTACTCTTACCGGTGTAGCCATAGTACTGGTACTAACCGGAGAGTTGGAGCATGGCGTAACCTTCGCGGTTGCCGACGTTTCCCTGAAGATGATGTTCTATTATTTGCATGAGAGGGGTTGGGAACTAGTAGGATGGGGAGTTTTCTCCGATTAACTTCGTTCTAAATACCAATGCTCTTTCCTCGGCGGTAGAGGCCTATTCATCCAGAGAGGCCTCCTCTCTCCTCGTGGGTGGCTCTCCCTCTCTTTGGCCATCTCGTTCCAGCCCTTGTAATACTCGAATGACTTCTTCGTATCTACCTCTACATCGCCGTACCTCTCTCCCTCGGAAGGCCTCGAAATTTTGACTCTCTGAAGCCAGCAGTGAGCTCCACTGATCGGATCAGGTTGAACTGCATGGGTTATGTTTTGGTGCACGCCACCATCCCTCCACCACACTCTGTTGGTATCGGGATCTTCGGATTCCCATGGCCTAACTCCACTGATTGTCCTCATCCTCATCCTTCCTCCTCCCAAATCCTCAATCTCGACTTCGTTGGTCATGAATCGGTTGCCGGAGTCCTGTTTCCTCCTCCATCTTCCGATGTGATGCGAGCACCCGACTATTCCAGGCTTGATTCCCTCGGTGACCCAGACCTTGTCGATGAACCAACCTATCTCAGTCTCAACCTTCAACAGATCCCCCTCTCCTACTTTCAGCTTAGCTGCGTCGCTTGGATGCACCCAGAGAGGATTCCTGTGTGCTATCTCTGCCAGCCATTTGGCATTGGCTGAACGTGAGTGGATATGCTGAGGGAGTCGGAAGTTGGGAAGCAGGCAGTACTCGTCATCCGCCTGAAGTTTGTCCGGGTGTACGTGACTCATGACCCTATAATGGGGGATCGAGTGCTCAGGGTATCCGAACTCAACCATGCTCTTCGAGTATAACTCCTGCTTCCCGCTAGGCGTTGGCCACCCGTCCTCCTCATGCTTGTTGTAGGTAGATTCCTCAATCAGGAAAGCGCCGTGCTTCCTCATGTATCCCAATGGATCAGTGCCCTCTGCCTTTGCTGCCTCCGGAAGCCCTGGGACCCTCTCGAACATGTACTGATAATACTCGTCAATAGTAATCCTCTCGCCCTTTCTGTATGGGCTCATGAAATGCTCCCTGATTCCCATGGTCCCATCGTCAATCCTCCATGACAACTCGTTCCAAAACTCGTCCTCCTCCCAAACCTCGCCGGGATTAACCTCGTGGGTGAATTGCACCTCCTTCCCTTCCCTCCGGGCGTACTCCCTAAGTACAGGTTGCCTGAAAGCAACCCACTTGCCTGAGCTAGTAGCGTATGAGTTGACATCATGCCTCTCGGAGGCATGTCCCATGGGGAGCACGTAGTCTGCGAAGAATGCGGTCTCGTTCCACGTGGGGGTCAGGGCAACATGGCACCCAACGGAATCCTCGTTCTGTAGCATCTCGATCCAGGAGAAGCCATCAGGGTATGTCCAAACAGGATTGAAGACCCTAGTGAAGTAAACGTCCAAAGAACCCCTTCCGTCCTTGATAAGATGGGGAAGGATATGACTCATCTCGTAGTGAGATAAAGTGTATTCGGGAGGGAAGTGTAACTCATTCCAGCCATCAGGGTCTGGAGGTACATCGAAGAGGTCTGGCTTGAACTTAGACCAAGAGTTTGGAGACGTCCCCCCCTCTGTTCCGACGCTACCGGTTAGAACGTTGAGCAGATGGAGGGATCTGCTCACTTGCCAACCCCCAAGGTTACCTATCGCAGCCGCCCTCCAGACGTGAGTAGATAGCCTGCTTCCAGCGTTCGCAACTATCTCGCCAACCTCTATGACCTGCTCTACTGGGATTCTACACTCTCTTGCCGCGAATTCTGGGGTGTAGATTGAGTACTCTTCTCTAAGTAGATCGACGAAACGTTCGAAGTCCGTTTCTTCGTTGGGATGCTCTGCCTCCATCCATTCCTCCCAATTTACCCACTTCCTCAGAAAATCTCTGTCGAAAAGCCCCCTCTCCAGAATAATGCTGGCCCATGACAGGAATAGGGCGGTCTCGGAACCGGGCCAAGTCGGTAGCCAGTGATCGGCCATTGCCGCTGTATTGGATAGTCGTGGGTCGATTACGACTAGTTTCGCACCCTCCATCATTCCTTCTAGGATCCTCTGAGCATGCGGATTGAAGTAATGACCAGTCTCCAGGTGAGATGACGTCAGCAGTATCACCTTGGCGTTCGCATGGTCAGGAGAGGGGCGGTCATGCCGATGCCATAGGGCGTATCCCGTCCTCGCTCCAGCTGAGCAGATGTTGGTATGGCTGTTATGACCATCAACTCCCCATGCCTTCAGGACTCTGTTGGTATAGCCCTCGTGCCCGGGCCTGCCTACATGGTAGACGACCCTGTCCTTGGCCCCTGTCTTTAGAGACTCCCTAATCTTCGTTGAAATCTCCTCTAATGCTTCGTCCCAAGAGACTCTTTCCCATCCTCCCTCGCCCCTTTGTCCAACTCTTCTCATAGGGTAAAGAATCCTCTCAGTGTCGTTGATTTGGTTGATGGTAGCAGGCCCCTTGGCACAGTTCCTACCCCTGCTTCCTGGGTGATGGGGATTCCCTTCAAATTTGGAGACCTCCCCTGTCTCCTTGTCTACGTAGGCCAGCATCCCACACGCAGATTCGCAGTTGAAGCAGGTAGTGGGAACAAGTGAGTATCGCTTCTCCACCATTTTGGGCCACTTGTTTGCATCGAGCTCAACATGGTCGTGCCAATCCTCAGGATTTGGAAACGGCTTGAGAGGGCCATTCGCCCCAATCGCATTCTTCCTGTCCAGGTTGGGGATTATTCGTAGGCGCTGAGCCATGTTTTCAATGAAGGTCCTACTCAAACAATCACCTCACAACAACGGCTCCATCTGCGGTTTTACTACTAGCCTGTGGTCATGTGCAAGTATGCCTGCTAGAATCACAATTCCAATAATTATTGTCATTGGGTCAATAAACGCCATTGGAAAGAAAACCGCCCCCCCTGCCAATAGGGTCTCAATTAGGAACTTCACTGGAAGCAACGAGTCCTCGGACCACGATCTTCCTTTGGCCTGGCCGAATAACCATGCAGTGTAAATGCCAGTGAGCAATGCAAGTGGAACTCCAGCGATGGCCAGGTAAGTGAGGAGGTTTCGATCCAAGTCAAACACTAGGACTGAAGCGCTTAGTGCCAGAATGCCACCATAACCCGACAGCAAGTATGCCCCCTTAACCAGCCATGAGTCCCAATTAGGCCTCAGCATAACGTACAGGAATCTCTCGGGCCTGTCTAGGTCGATAACAAGGAGTAAACCTGTAATCGCGAGGAAAATAATGCCCACGCTTAGAGTCATTGCCCATAACGAGTCGCTCATTTCTACTATTCCAGCCATCATAGCAAGGATTGCAACAACGTAGGTCCCTGCGGCAATCCCCTTTGTCCAGATATATGCTGACACCTCCCAACCCCATAGGACTCCCTTGCTAGGCTGGTCGTAACTCCTCTTCGCTTCGGCAGAATCGTCGGAAAGACTCTCCATTACGTCCCTAATTATCGCTTGGTCCCTCGGGGCTGATTTCTTCGCCTTCTTTTCCAAAGCCAGTTGCACTATCATCGAAGTGGCGTCAGCCTCGTCAAGACGATTCTCGGCGTACTTTGCGAAGTGCCCAACTCCGAACGCCTGCTCAGTCCACATTCCCGAACCAGTCACTTCCGTCGCAGAAGGATCTAGCATCTCGTCGCTGGCATCGATGTAATACAAGTTGGGCCGAGCGCCCGATTCGGGCTTCCTGACTGTAGTGTTGTGTTTGGCAACTAGCATTGAAATCGATGATTCTGGATCATCGAGATCACCGGATACTATGGATTCAGTCGGGCATACGATTACGCATGCCGGCTCGTAAGAATTCTCAATCCTGTGTGCACAATAGTTGCACTTGGCAGCAGTTCCCTTGTTGGGATCGATGTACAGGGCATCATAGGGGCACGCCTGCATGCATGATTTGCAACCAATGCATCGTTCATCGTCAAAATCGACTATTCCGTCAGACCTGTTGAATAGTGCTGTCGTCGGGCAAATTTTGGTACAGGGCGAGTCTTCGCAATGATTGCACCTATGTACACTGAACTCCCTTGTAGACTCCGGAAACGCGCCCTTTTCGATGTACTTGACATGGGTCCTATTTACTCCTATGGGGATGTCATGCTCGGACTTGCATGCCACCGTACAGGCATGGCAACCAATGCACGTCTGGTTGTTTATTACAAATCCGTAGTTCACCACAACTCACGCGATGAGCAGTCTATGCAAAAAGTTCTGTATCAACCCATCAGGATACCTAGAATCGCTCCACCCGCCAACCAGGCTCCAACCATTGAACCAACATTTCCCCCTACCGTGACCATCAGAACCTTGCCTACTCGGTTTCTCCAGAATAGAGAGACCTCGTCTAATTTCAAGAAATCCTGAGCGTCCTTTCCTGTTGGCGCGGCAATCTTCAACTGAGCATATCCGGCAAACCAACCTGCAGCCAGAGCAGGATTTAGGGAAGTAATTGGGGATGCCAGTGCTCCAACAAGAACCGAGATGGGGTGCCCTCTGGCAATTATTACACCAATTCCTGCAACTAGCGCGTTCATGATTAGCCAAGTTTTGGCCGTCTGCTTGAGGGCCTCGATCTCCCCATTTACGACCATCCATGAAACTGCCCCTAGGAGGAAGAGGGGGATGGCAGCCATCAGAAATCTAGGCCACTTAGGTTTAGGTGGCTCCCTGCTTAACTCCTCAAGCTTAGAAGTTGCCTCCATGACTGGCTCTCCAAGATTCTTTACAACTCCACTAAGGTGGCCTGCACCAACTACGGCCAGGACTTTGCCCTTCCCGCGAATTTGTTGAATCCTTCCAGCTAGGTAAGCATCCCTCTCATCGATAAGTACCTCTCCGGCTCTAGGAGCTACCCCCCTCGCCTCTTCCATTAGGTTACTTAGTAGATCAGAATCAGCAAGCAAGTCTTCTACTGAAATTTCATCCTCCTCTTCCTCCCAGAGCAAGGTATTCAATACTCTCCACTTCTCCCTAATCCCCATTCTCCGCCAAGCCCTTCTAAGAGTTACAACCACGTCTCTGTCAATCATTTCTACCGGGATTCCGGAGTCTTCTGCAGCATTAACAGCCGCAAGCAAGTCCGCTCCCGGTTTTTCCCCGGAACTAACTCCCATCCTCCTCTGCTGTGCTGCCAAAGCGGATTGGAGAAGTATCATCGCCGACCTTCCTTCTTTGATTATATTGAGTAATTCCTCAGAATCAAGTGACTCTGGTTTTGTTAGGGAGGACATCCTGGAATGACACAATTCAACAGCAACCAAGTCTGGGTCCCATTCGCTGATCTGACTTCTGACTAGTTCTACTGACTCGCTACTGATGTGGGCAGTACCTACTATCCGTAGATTTTCATCGAACTCCACTATATTCCTATTCTCTGGCATAATTTCACCTGATTGCAGACATTGCAGAATATAGGTCCGAATGATCGGAAACGTCGTGAACCCTGATTATGTCCACTCCCTTTTCCGGGGCTCTGGAAGCAATACCAAGAGTTCCGGATAATCGTTCACCACTGTTCTCCCTTCCAAGAAGATCCCAAAACATTCTCTTCCTGCTCACACCCCAAAGTAGGCCAAGTCTTTCATCGGGGACAATTCCCCTCCCGGAGGATAGAAGAGCTAGATTATGCTCAAGTTTTTTTCCGAACCCAATTCCTGGGTCAACCACTATCTGGGAATGTTTTATTCCAGCGCCTAGCAATTTTTCACATGTTTCCGACAAGAATTCTCTGACCTCTTCGACCACGTTTCCGTATCTTGGGTCATTCTGCATGTTTTCGGGTTTCCCTTGCATATGCATCACACATATGGGACATTCGAAACTGGCCACAACTTCAATCATTTCTGGATCCCCAAGGGAAGAAACATCATTCACCAGATCCGCTCCGGCTTCAAGTGACTTTCTAGCAACCGATGCCCTTCTAGTATCAACAGAAATGCATACTTCCGGAATTTCAAACCTTACTCTCTCAATTACTGGGATGACTCTCCGCAACTCTTCTTCTGTGGAAACAGGTTCAGACCCCGGCCTTGTGGACTCGCCTCCGATATCCAACCACTCAGCTCCTTCTTCAACCATTTTTTTTGCCCTAGTGACGGCGCTTTCGAGATTATTGGAACGAGAATCAGGGTGAAAAGAGTCCGGAGTGACGTTCACGACCCCCATTATCCTTGGAAATCCATCATCTCGGCGTTTTAGTTTGTATCGCCAGTCGGCCATATAGCATGCGCAACAGACGATTGCTTTATGATGTGACGGAGGGGCAATCGAGCAATGGCTCTGGGTGATGATGGTTCGATAGTCCAATCTGAGTTTGAATCTTCAAGCGATTCTAGTTCATCTCACGACCCTGAAACACTCTTCATTCTAGATTCAATTGTCCAGAGGCTGAAGCCAAGGGATGCCCATCACGTTAGAGATATGATAACTGCTCGAGCCAGATCTTCAGGGGCACTATTCATTTCCAGCGCTCTTTGGTGGTGGATTGCTGTCAGCAAGGGCTCTGAAGCAGTCGTTGATTCCCAGATCCCCGACTCAATATTAGGCTCATTCGACTTTGGAACAATTAGCCTCATTGTCCCAACATTAGTATTCTTTTCAACACTGTTTACGGGTATTGGAAGGGAGAGGGGGAATGCCACCATGTCCCTAATTGGCGGCGGACTTGCCGTTCTGGCAGCATTCTACATTTTGGAGCCTTTGATCATGAATTATGATCTACTAGAGGGGGACGCTTTATTCGCATCTGGACGTGTTCTTGTCCTTGCAGTTATGGTAGGTTTCGCCTCCCACATGATGTTTGATGCCCTACTTCTCCAGTGGGTTAGAGCAAGTATGCTGAACATGGGGGTGGAAGTTTTTCCCTCACAAAACGAAGAAGCCCCAGAGAGTCATGCTGATGAGGCACCGCCATTTGCGTAAGGCATGTCCCAAGGCAGGCCCCCTCGACTTACAGTTCTTCGACTGGGGCATCGAAGGGAGAGGGATAAACGAATCACCTCTCATCTGGGGCTAACTGCAAGGGCATTCGGTGCTAATGAGATGGTTTTAGCTGGAGATGAGGACCCTTCTCCACTAAAAACTTGGAAATCAGTAACTGATAGGTTCGGAGGGGACTTCGTCGGTAAGTACGAAGGAAAGCCAATGTCCTGGCTCAGGCGCGCCTCAAAATCGGACGATTTCACAATAGTCCACCTCACTATGTACGGCCAACCTTGGCGTCAAACAATTGGGAAAATTCCAGTCAACAAACCAGTCATAGTCGTAGTAGGCGGGACAAAGGTTCCATTCGAAGCATTCCAAGTTTCCGATTTCAACGTCTCAGTGGGCAATCAACCTCACTCCGAGGTCGCGGCATTGGCTGTTTTCCTAGAATCATGGTTGGGTCCCATTGATGAGGATTCTATATTTTCTGGAGCCCAGATGAAGGTAATCCCATCTGATGGGAAAAAGGTGGTAATTCCCACTGAAGAAGAGTGAGTTAGTTTCGTTTACCAGATAATCTCTGTCAATGATTAAGAATCGCACTTGGGCAGCCTTGCTGATGTCGAAGACAAACTCGTCAGGAGGATTCTGCCCGGGCGAGGGAATTAACGGCGTTAGAAACCCTCCAAGCTTTCCCGACGCCGCTGATATTTTGGCGGATTCGACCCTATCCGAGCAACCTAGTGGGTCAGAAGGAATACTCCTTCTTGCAGATGGTACTCGTTTGGAGGGACTTATGTTCGGGGCTGAGAAAATTGCTCACGGCGAATTAGTCTTTACAACTGGGATGTGTGGCTACCAGGAAAGCCTAACCGACCCTTCTTTTGCAGGCCAGGTTCTTACATTCACATACCCCTTGCTAGGAAATTATGGAATATTGCCTGGAATTTCTGAATCTTCTTCAGTACACCCCAGGGGAGTGGTATGCAGGCAACACATGACATTTCCAGATCATCGTGATTCCCTGGGCAGTGTTCATGATTTTCTTCTCGCTCATGACATTCCAGGTATCGAGGGAGTAGACACCCGTGCACTAACTAGAAGAGTTAGGGAACACGGAACGCTTCTTTGCGTCTTTGGACCATCAGAAAGGCTAGAGGAGATGGAGGAAACTTTGGCCGAAATGAAAAATCCAGACGAAGAAGATCTCGTATCACAGGTCACGTGCTTAGAGCCAGTTATTCTGAATCAAGGTGCTGAGGATATACAAGGGAGAAAGCTGCCAAGACTAGCTGTTGTTGACTGTGGAATAAAGTACAACATACTCAGAGAACTTTGCACTAGATTCGAAGTTTTGTGGTGCCCCGCTACCATTTCTTTTGATGAGATTATTGATGACTGGTCCCCGGACGCCCTTTTCGCTTCCAATGGCCCGGGAGACCCAGCTCATCCAGGTGCGGCCACAAATGCGAGAGAAACCCTTGCCTATGCAGTTAGGAAGGGTATGCCAGTAATGGGGATTTGTCTCGGGCACCAGTTGATGGGGCTTGCTGCTGGATTGAGGACTTACAAGTTGAGATACGGCCATAGAGGCTCAAACCAGCCTGTAATGGATCTAGTCACAGGGAGGGTGCACATCACTAGTCAGAACCACGGCTTTGCAGTAGAGGATCCTGTACAGGGGATGCTCGCGCCACATCCTAGTGGTGCATGCTCAAGCGTTAGCGAAAATATTCTTGGGGCCGAATTCAAAGTGCGTCATGTGAATTCAAACGATGGAACGGTTGAGGGACTGGACTTGGTGGACAAGCCTGCATTTACAATACAATTCCATCCAGAGGCTTGTCCCGGACCTCATGATGCATCGCCTCTATTTGACAGGTTCCAGATTTTAGTAAACGAGAATCTTGGGGTTAAGGCACCAGGGATCATTACAAAGGGCGGCGGAATCTGATGCCTCGTCGTGACGATATTAATCGGATATTGATTCTAGGCAGCGGCCCAATCAGAATAGGCCAAGCTGCAGAATTCGATTTCTCGGGTTCGCAGGCTTGCAGGGCTCTTCGTGCCGATGGGTATGAGGTAATCCTCGTTAATTCTAATCCTGCTACAATTCAGAACGATCCAGAGATGGCAGATAGGATTTACATCGAGCCCCTTCTCCCAGAAGTGGTCAAGAGAATTATCGAGTTTGAGAGTCCCGATGCAATTCTTGCAGGAATGGGCGGTCAGACTGCACTCAACATCGCTTCAGCTCTAGCAAAGGACGGTACATTGGACGAACTCGGAGTTGAATTAATCGGTTGCAATCTTGCAGCAATTGACGAGGCTGAGGACAGGGATCTCTTCAAGAGAGTCTGTGAGGAGATAGAACTACCTGTCTGCAAGGCAATGGCTTGCGATTCAATTGAAGAAGTGATTTCAGCGGCAGAAGATCTTGGCTCATTCCCCCTTTTGGTTAGGCCAGCATTCACTCTAGGTGGCCTAGGGGGAGGGACTGCATTCAATATGGGGGAATTAGTAGAAATAGCAAGTCAGGGGATCCTGCATTCAGCAATTGGTCAGGTACTTGTTGAGGAGAGCATCTTAGGTTGGCAAGAGCATGAATACGAAGTGATGAGGGACGCATCCGATAATGCCATCATTGTTTGTACAATGGAGAACATCGATCCTATGGGGGTCCATACGGGAGAATCAATAGTTGTCGCCCCTCAACAAACACTGTCCGATAGGGATCACCAAGTATTGAGGGATGCAGCACTAAAATTGATCCGGAGACTAAACATCAGAGGGGGTTGCAATGTTCAGTTTGCCGTAGACCAATCATCAGGCGATTTCAGAGTTATAGAGGTAAACCCCAGAGTATCCCGTTCTTCCGCACTCGCCTCAAAGGCAACTGGATACCCAATTGCACGCATGGCTGCTTTGATCGCAGTCGGCTACACTCTGGACGAATTACCAAACCCAATTACTGGGCGGGGAACTACAGCAGCCTTCGAACCTACTCTGGATTACTGCGTAGTGAAGATTCCTAGATGGCCATTCGACAAGTTCCGTACAGCAGACCGGAAGATAGGCACTTCGATGAAGTCGACAGGCGAGGTAATGGCAATAGGAAGGTCATTCGAGGAAGCCTGCCTAAAAGCTTGGGCCAGTTTGGAGTATGGGAAGCCTCATCCCAGGCCTCTAACTATGTCGGACGCTTCTGATGGTGAAACTATGGATGAAAGAGCCTCAGAGAAACTTCCAACGGCCCTGCTAGAGGACTGGTTACGAGTTCCAACTGATAGAAGACTTGGTGCTGTCATTGAGGCATTCAGGAGAGGTTATTCTATTGAGGATGTTAGGGACTTGACTGGTGGAATTACTAGGTGGTTCTTGCGCAGATTCGAGAAAATTGCAGCTATAGAGACAGAGATCAGAGCAGCAGGTGAGATAGGAATGGTTCCAGCAGAAATACCTCGGTCTGAGATGAGGTCTTGGAAGGGTTCTGGATTCACAGACTTGCATATTTCTGATGCTTTAGCAGGTTTTCCAGAGGGCGGTTTCAAGGACTTGCCCATAGGCTCCGATGAGAATTCTGTAAGGCTGAGAAGATATGAGTTACAGGTTCATCCATGTTTTCGGATGGTCGATTCCTGTGCAGCAGAGTTCGCAGCAGTAACGCCATACTATTACTCGACTTATGAAGGCGGTTCTGTAGAGCCAGGAATCGATTACGTGCCCGGACTCGCCTCTTCAGTACAGCAAAGAATTGCGGTCGTAGGTTCCGGCCCAATAAGGATAGGCCAGGGGATAGAGTTCGACTATGGCTGCGTCCACGCCGCTGGAGCAATTCAGGACCTAGGTCACCAGGCCATAATTATCAACAATAATCCCGAGACGGTTTCTACAGACTTTGACACTAGCGATCGTTTGTATTTCGATCCACTAACTCTGGAGTCAGTCTCAGAAATTCTCCTTAGGGAGGATGCTAACGGAATTTTGCTTCAGTTTGGCGGGCAGACGGCGATAAACCTCGCTCTTCCCTTGGCAAACGAACTCCCTAGCCTATCGAAAATGGGACTCAATTTGGTAATGGAGGGAACTTCACCAGAGTCAGTAGATGAAGCGAGTGATAGGGAGAGATTCGAGGAATTCGCAATCAGATGCGGTTTAAGGATGCCAGAAGGAGCAACTGCTACTACTCCTGAAGGAGTTAGGCATGCCGCCAATGAGATAGGATACCCAGTCCTAATTCGGCCATCTTATGTATTGGGTGGGAGGGGTATGGAAATTCTAGCAAACTACAAACAACTAGAATCTTATATGCGGGAAGCTTACTTGTCATCAGATCGACCTCTACTAATTGACAAGTACCTTGGAAATGCTATGGAACTGGACGTAGACGCAGTCTGTGATGGTGAGGATGTTCTAATTGGGGCCATTATGGAGCATTTGGAGGAGGCAGGAATCCACTCAGGTGACTCAACCTGTTTCATTCCTCCGCAGAACGTTTCAGATGACATCCTCAGGCAGGTGGAAGAATGGACTAGGTTGATTGGCTTGGAGTTAGGGGTTAGGGGTTGCTACAATATACAGTTTGCAATTCATGAAGGACTACTATACGTCCTAGAGGTAAACCCTAGAGGATCTCGGACATTCCCATTCGTAGCAAAGTCAACAGGAATTCCTTTAGCTAGGATCGCCGCAAGGGTCGCGTTAGGAGAGAAACTATCTGATCTCGAGATTCCAAAACCCCAAACTGAGGCAGTATGCGTTAAGGCCCCAGTCTTCCCCTTCATCAAACTTAGAGGTTTGGATCCAGCCCCAGGTCCGGAGATGAAGTCTACAGGCGAGGTTATGGGTTCACATGTTCGAGCCTCAGCCGCATATCTCAAAGCCCGATTAGCTACAGAACTCCCAGTACCTACCGAGGGGGGAGTATACATTACGGTCAAGGATGAGGATAAGCACCCTATCATCCCACTAGCCAAAAGACTGAAGGAGATGGGCTTCAATATTTATGCAACTAGGGGCACGTCAAGGGTTCTCAGGGGAGTAGGTGAGATGGATGTTCAGACATGTTATAGAATTGCAGAAGGAAGGTCTCCGGATGCACTAGACTTGATGCGCCAAGGTAAGATACAGCTAATTATCAACACTCCGAGATCTACTGGTGGCGCTGTTCTGGATGGAAACATGATGCGTAGGTTGGCCGTTGAATTAAACATCCCATTCGTCACAACTATGGCAGGAGCAATGATGGAGGTTGAAGCAATCCAAGAAGCTAGGCTGGGAGTCCCAGAGCCTAGGTTGCTGCGAATCCAATCATTGCAATGACTTTCCATCAAATTTGAAAAATTTTTAGCAGATCATCTCTATTTAATTCTGCAATTAGTGTGGATGCCTTTGGGCCATTGCCCTTTCCTACCAAGGCCCAGTAAATTGTAGAAAAGCACTCTTTTCTTGACATAGTACTGCCGTCGCAACATTCTGAGATTACAGCACCTATGGATTCCTCGGACCACTGGCAATTAGATAGGCGTTCGGAGAGATCATTTAGGAACGACTCTCCTTGGCTCCCAATTTTCCCTTTCGCTTCTTCACTAATTTCACTTCTGATGTCTAATCTCGAATTTTCTGGAAAGTGAGGTCCGAAAATCCAATTCCTCATCCTTTCCAACCTCTCCACTAGGGTTATGCTGGGCTCACCAGTGATATGGCCAGAATTCCTCAAAGATTCCCATACATCATTATCTGTGGACTTAATTTGAGCTAGCATTGCAAGATGCTTGAAAGACACGCCGGCAACGGAATCTTTTGGATTCGAACCTCTCTGAACTTGACTCATACGGAGTGCCCCATTTTGCGTCCTAAGGGCTATCAATTGCCTTTTAGTTAACCCCTCTTCCTCCTTTGCAGGACTCCCGACCAATCTTTCGTATTCGTCGGCCGTTCTGAAAAGCTCCCCCCCAGTGTCGAACTCAATGTGTCGGTTAATCTTGCTTCTGGCAATTACATATCGGAGAATCTCTGGTGGCACTAGGGAAAGTGCCTCCATCGGCCCTATTGTTAAGCCCGCAGAACTAGACATTGCCCCCGTTCCCTTAAGCTGAATCCACTCATACACTATCTTATCCGGAGGATTTCCTCCCAATAGTTTGCAAATCGGGATCCCAGTGTCGAAACT
>MDTE01000605.1_pt1 | contig 27924 bp, 29 predicted proteins | sample 811231 | NCBI WGS metagenome assembly MDTE01 (sample SAMN05326651, study PRJNA326480) | marine metagenome | isolation source: seawater | place: Indian Ocean: Red Sea | collected 2010 | reverse complement strand
GGCGTAGCTCAGCTGGTAGAGCAAGCGACTGTTAATCGCTGGGTCACAGGTTCGAGTCCTGTCGCCGGAGCCAAATTATGAAGATTTTTATAAGTGGAATAGCTGGTTTTCTTGGTAGTCATCTAGCTGATAAATTTATCAAAGAAGGCCATCAAGTTATTGGATGTGATAACTTAATTGGTGGTGAACTTGATAATGTTCCTCCTGAGGCAGAATTTTACCAATATGATTGTTGTTTCAGAAACTCAATGCTAAAAATAACTAAAGGTTGTGATTTAATCTATCATACTGCTGCAACCGCATATGAAGGGCTATCTGTTTTTTCTCCACACCTAATTACACAAAATATTGTAACTGGTTCCGTGTCTTTATTTAGTGCTGGAATCCAGAACAAAGTTAAAAGAATAATTTTTTGTTCTTCAATGGCTAGATACGGAACCAACAAAACACCATTTTTAGAAGATTACAAACCCAATCCACAAGATCCATATGGAATTGCTAAAGTTGCTAGTGAGGAAATTTTAAAGAATCTTTGTAAAGTTCACAATATAGAATATGTTATAGCAGTTCCTCATAATATTATTGGACCTCGACAAAAATATGATGATCCTTATAGAAATGTTGTTTCAATAATGATTAATCTAATGTTACAAAATCGTCAACCAATAATATACGGGGACGGAAGTCAGAAAAGATGCTTTTCTTATATAGATGACAATATTTACTGTCTTAAAGAAATGGCAACAAACTCAAATGTAGTTGGCGAAACCATTAATATCGGCCCAGATGAAGAGTTTATTACAATTAATGAATTAGCAGAAAAAGTTTCAAATCAACTCAAATTTAATCTTAACCCTACATATGTAAAAAGTAGACCTCAAGAGGTTTCATTTGCAACCTGTAGTGCTGATAAAGCTAGAAAACTTTTAAATTATGAAACTAAAACAGACTTAGAAACCGGTTTAAAAAAAATGATTTCATACATAAGAAACAAGGGAACAAAGAAATTTAGATATCATCTAGATTTAGAAATAATCAATTCTAAAACCCCTGAAACATGGAAAAACAAGCTTTTTTAAAATGTTAAAAATAAGTTTTGTTTGTCCAATATTCAATAAAAAAAAATACCTTCCTTTGGTTTTGCCATCAATCAAGAACCAAGTAGGAGATTTTGAAAAAGAATTTATATTTATTAATGATGGTTCAAATGATGGATCACTAGAATATTTAAAAAAAAAAACTAAAAATTGGAAAAATGTTAAAATTATTAATCAAGATAATAAAGGGCCTGCAATTGCAACACAAAATGGAATCAATCTTTCTTCTGGGAATTATCTAAAACTTGTTGGAGGAGATGATTTAATGGCTCCAGAATGTACAAAATTTCTTCTACAAATAATTAAAAAAAAAAAATCAGTAGCAGTTTTTAGTAGATATAAATTGCTAGAAAGTTTTGAAAACATAGATTTTAGAATAAACAGGATTTCAAACCTTCGAATAACAACAAACCCTTTATATGATGCAATAAGATCAAGTTATTCCGGAACATCACCTAACTTATATTGTAATGAAACTATAAAAAAATCTGGTGGTTGTAATACCAAAATTTTTATTGAAGATTTCTCTCTTGTTTTAGGAATTGCAAAATTTGGAAGTTTCTGTTTTGTTGACAATGTAACTTCATATGGACCTAAAAATGATCCATTTAGGATTATGGTTGGAAAACAAACTCAGTTAATTCATGATTTTAATGCAGCTTTATATTACTTCATTAAAAAAAATCATAATATTCCAGAAGATTATAAAAAAATTGCTTGTAGAAAAGCAATTGGCAGATCAGAAAAGTGGGGAAGACGTTTGAAAAATAGAACAATCTTTAATAAAATGAATATGTTAAAGTTAAAATTTTGGCTTGGTAGTAAAGATTTCTTAAATATTATTAGAGATACATGTACATATTTTTACAGTAGTTTTAATAAAGAAGAAATTAGGTATAAAATAGATTATTCACCTTGATTTATTAACAAACCATTTAATCTACATTTTTTTATCATAGACTTAAAAAAGAAAACTGAAAACAATAGATAAGTCAGATTTAAGATTAGTATCTTGAAAATTGAATTATAAATAATCTTATTATCTATTAATATTGCCCTCATTGATTCAAAAATATGAACAGGAGGTAATAATATTGAAATTTTCTGCATTAACCAAGGTAAGGAATCTAAAGGATAATAAACACAAGAGAAAGGTAGCAAAATAAAAATTATTGCCCATGCCAACTCTTCAAAAGAATGCCCATACCTCAGCACAAGACCAGACACTATGAATCCAATTGCCCAACCAATAGCAATTAAATTAAAAAAAAAGAATATTAAAAATATGCCAAGCTCAAAAAGATGAAAATCAAAGAAATAGTTAGCCAAAAAAATCGCTGGAGTAAGGCCGATTATAGTCCTAATCAAACTAATTAGGATTAATGAAAAAATCAATTCTCCATCTTTAAGAGGAGTAATAAAAAGATTTGTTAAGTTTCGAGACCATAGTTCTTCAAGAAATGACATTGTTAAACCAAGTTGTCCTCTGAATAAAACATCCCACAAAACCACAGCTGATAAAATTATATTTAATGCATTCCAGGTATTTAAATTATTATTAGAAACCAAAAAATTAGTAAAAAACCCCCAAAAAAGAATTTGGACTGAGGGCCAATAAAAGATACTAATCAGTCGAGGAAGTGAACCAAACGAAATGGTTTTATATCTGAATAGTAAAGCTAATATTCTATCTAACATTGTGAATTCTCCAAGAAAAAATCTTTAACTGACAAAAAGTTATTTTTTTTTAATAAATCTTCAATTTTTCCTTTAGAAACAACTTTTCCAGATTTTATAAATAAAACATATGAGCACATATTTTGTATTTCATCTAAATTATGAGAAGTCAGTAAAATGGTTGATTTATTTTCTTTTTGATAATTTATTAAATAGTTTCTAACAAAAATTGAAGTTTCTGGGTCTAATGATGCTGTTGGTTCATCTAAAAGTAATAGTTTAGGTGAATTTATTAATGCCTTACACAAATTTACCTTTGTTTTTTGACCTGCAGATAAAGAACCATAGTTATTAGACAACAAATCATTTATTTTCAAATCATCACTGAGTTTATTAACAATCTTATGATAATCGCTAACTCCATATAATCTTGCATAGAAAAAAAGGTTTTGAATTACAGTCATTTTTTTTGGTAACTCAACATAAGGACTCTGAAAATTAATTTGATTTAATATATTTTCTTTATGTTTTTTTATGTCTTTTCCAAGTATAAAAATGTCTCCACTTGTTGGTGTAATTAAACCCATAAGCAATCCCAATAATGTGGTTTTTCCAGCTCCATTTTTTCCTAAAACTCCAAAAATTCCCTGGCTAGGAAGGTTAAAAGAAATCTTTTTAATAATTTTTTTTTGTTCAAATTGCTTTTCTAAATTTGAAACTCTTATGGAAAAATTTTTCACTTTCTGTATTTAAAAGTTAGCAAGCTTTTTTTCAAGCTAAATTGGAGACAAAATTAAAATAAAAATAGAAATTAAATTGAAACTTGTAATTCATTAATCTAAACAAACCATATATAACATTAACAAAAGAAAAGTTTACAAGTAAAAAAAAAAAAAATAAATTCAAATTTAATTTAAAATTACATTTTATTTACAGATGGTTAAAAAAAAGATTAAAAATAACTTTTCGGACTGCATTGGTAACACACCATTAATAAAATTAAAGATAGCATCTGAAATTTCAGGATGTAACATTTATGGAAAATGTGAATTCCTAAATCCTGGAGGATCTGTAAAAGATAGACCAGCAAAACAAATCATTCAGGATGCGATAGATAAAAAAATACTTTCCACTGGCGGAACCATTGTTGAGGGAACGGCTGGAAACACTGGAATAGGATTATGCCTTGTGGGCAATTCATTAGGAATGAAATCTATTATTGTCATGCCCAAAACACAAAGTAATGAAAAAAAAAAGATGTTGAAATTGTGTGGAGCAGATTTACATCTAGTAGAGGCTCTACCTTACAAAGATCCAAATAACTATATTAGATACTCTGAAACATTATCAAAAAAAATCAAAAACAAAAACGGAGTTCTATGGGCTAATCAATTCGACAATCTTTCAAACAGAAAGTCACATTATCTTTCCACTGGTCCAGAAGTATGGGAACAATTATCTGGAAAAATTGACGCTTTTATTTGTTCGGTTGGAACGGGAGGAACATTATCGGGAATGAGCATTTTTTTGAAGGAAAAAAAAAAAAATATTTTGATTGGTTTAGCCGATCCTTTTGGATCAGCAATGTATAATTTTTTTAAGAATGGAGAACTTAAATCAAATGGATCATCAATAACTGAAGGAATAGGACAAGGAAGAATTACTAAAAATTTAGAAAAAACACAAATTGATGAGTGTTTTCAGATTTCTGATCACGAAGCTCTAGAAATAGTCTTTGAAATGATAGAAAAGGAAGGTCTAATATTAGGAGGTTCTTCGGGTATAAATATTATGGGAGCTATAAAGCTTGGAAAAAAAATTGGAAAAAATAAAAATATAGTTACCATTTTGTGTGATTATGGAACAAAATATGAAAGCAAAATTTTTAACAAAAAGTTTTTAGCAGAAAAGAATCTTCCAATCCCCTCTTGGTTATGAATGACCCCAGATCAATTTTCATCATAAATCCTGAGGAATTAAAAAAGAAATTATATTTGCCTAATATTAAAATTCTTGACTGCAGATGGTTTTTAAATCAACCCCAAAAAGGGATTTATGAATATAAAAAGTCCCACCTCCCCAATGCATTATATTATGATCTAGAGGAAAACTCTGAAAAAAATAACGATCTTCCGCATATGTTTCCATCAAATAAAAAGTTTTCAAATTCAATAAATAAACTTGGAATATCCAAAAAAGATTTTATTGTAATTTATGACCAAATTGGATTTTTTTGTTCTGCAAGAATATGGTATATATTTAAAACATATGGCTTTAAAAACATTAAAATACTTAACGGAGGTTTTTCTTCTTGGAAAAAAAAGAAATTTCCAACAACTAAAAAAATACCTGAATATAAATTTTTAAATGCAAACTTTAAAATCATTAAAAATAGAATCATTGACAAGAAACAAATACAAAAGATGCTTTTTGATAATAAAAAAAATTTTAAACTAATAGATGCTAGACCTGAAAAAAGATTTTATGGGATAGATCCTGAACCTAGAAAAAATATAAAATCTGGAAACATTCCTGGAAGTATAAATATTCCATTCAATAAAATTTCAGATAAAAATGGAAACTTATTATCTATAAAAAAATTAAGAAATTTATTTAATAAAGAAATTAATTCAAAAAAAGATGATAAAATTGTTTGCTTATGTGGTTCTGGTGTTACTGCTTGCAATATTATTCTTTCATTAGATATTTTAGGATATAAAAATATTAATTTGTATGATGGTTCGTGGGCAGAATGGGGAAAAGAATAGATACGAGAATTTTACATATTGGATCCGAACCGAAATTACACTTTGGTTCAATAAATGATCCAATTTATAAAAATTCAACCCTAATATTTAAAGATTATGAAGCTTTTCTTGATTCAAAATCTAAAAAGTTTGATGTTCCATATTATGGAAGAATAAACACCTACACAACTCGAAGGTTTGAAAAATTAGTATCAAAAATCTACGAATCTAAATCAAGTTTGATAACAAGCTCTGGTTTGTCTGCTATAACATTAACATTTCTTAGTTTTCTAAAAAAAAATGACGAAATATTATTAACTGAAAATTGTTATGAACCTGTTTACAATTTTGCAGAAAAAAATCTAAAAGGTTTTGGTGTGATTTCAAAATACTATCCATCAAACCAAATAAAAGAACTACAAAAACTGATAACATCTAAAACTAAAATCATTTATATCGAATCACCTGGTTCACTGAATTTTGAAGTTGAAGATCTAGAAAAGATAATATTAATAGCAAAATCAAAGAAAATTTTGACTATAATGGATAACACTTGGTCTACTTTTCTGGGTTGCAACCCTCTCAAGTATGGAGTTGATATTGTTATAGAATCCGCAACAAAATATTTTTCAGGACATTCGGACAATTTTTTAGGGCTTATAGCAATGAATTCTGAAAATCATAGAAAGAAAATAAAACAATCTGCTGTTAGTATGGGAGATTTCGTTTCAGCCGAAAGTTGTTTTGAAGCTTCAAAAGGTTTAAAAACATTAAAGATTAGAATGGAAAAACACGAATTTAATGCAAAAAAAGTTTTTGACTACTTAAAATCAAAAAAAATAGTTTCAAATATATTATACCTTCCTGATAAAATGAACAAATCAAACAAACTATGGAAAAAATTTCATAAAATAAATAATGGGTTAATAACATTTTCCTTAAAAAAAAAAGGTAATATTAGTGTTTTTGTAAATTCTTTAAATCTATTTAAAATTGGTTTTAGTTGGGGAGGATATGAAAGTTTAATTTTACCTCTGAAAAGTTTAAAACCATCAAGAAATATCTCGAAAAACGAAGATTATTGGTTTAGAATTCATGTAGGATTAGAAAATTGTGAAGACCTAATTGAAGACATAAACAATGCTATAGAAAAGTATGCTAAAAAAGAATAAATTTTTAATTTTCAAACCCACAAAATCAGCTATGCAATCTGGGTTATTTAATACTAAAAAATGGTTGCTTTCTAATTGTGAGATAGATGAAATCTATGTTAGTAGCAAATTTAGTTGGATTGGAAGTACAAATCCTGAAAAACAAGTAAAATTATCTTTTGATACCCTTGAAGATGCTAAAAATTTTGCAGTTAAAAATGAATATGATTTTGAAATAATTCAACCCAAAAAAAGAAAAATATTAAAAAAATCATACTCAGCAAATTTCACTAAAAAGAGTTAATTTTATGCCAGAGAAATTAAAATTTTGTCCTCAATGGTTATATAAGGTAATTATTTCACTCACTGTATATGATTATATAGTAAGAGACATTGCAATATTTGTATCAACAAAGAAATTTGAGTCCTTTTTTAAAAAACATTATGAAGATTTAACTGTTGAAGAAATAGAATTAGGTGCAACTGCATTTATTCAATTTTTAGGTGAAGTAAAAGCAAAAGATCCTTTCCTTCTTTTAAATCATTTTACATACAGCATTGTAAAGGATACAAAACCTAATCAAAAAGGTATTTTTAAAAAAGATCCCTATGAAGGTGATGATGAAAAAAAATATAATCCAGAACTAGCTGCACAAGATTTTAAAGTTTTCTCATATTCCTGTAGATCAGGATTAACTAAGAAAGCACCTCCTGGTTGGGATCTGCATAACGAAACTGAATTGGGATTATTGGAAGAGGCCATGAACAAAGAATTTTCAATTGATGATATGATCGATAGTGTAATATAATGAAAAATTTGTTATTTCTTTTCTTAATCATTGCTTTTAATTTTTCATTTGCAAATCAAATCAGCAATGAAGAATTAATTACTCTTGCTGTTGAAAATAATCATAGAAAAAAAGAAAATATTTTAAGAGATAAATACAGAAATCCTGCTAAAACATTAAATTTTTTTGGTATCTCTAGAAAAATGAAAGTGTTAGAAATGATTCCTGGACGAGGTTGGTATACAGAAATAATTGGGAATTATATGAAAGGTACTAATAACTACTATGTTGCAAAATACGATCCTCCTATATTTGCAGTTGAAATAATTACAAAAATACAAAATGAATTTGACAATTATTTTTTAAAAAATAAAAAAAAATTTGGTAATATCAAATCTATTCCAATAAATGAAAATTTTGAAATTCTAACTGATCAAAAAAAATTTGATATGGTGCTTACTTTTAGAAATACTCATAATTGGTTAGATTCAAAAAAAGCTGAAAAAATTTATAGTTCAATATATAAATCAATGAAAAAAGGTGGCGTACTTGGAATAGTTCAACATAGAGCTAATGAGTCATCAAATTTTAATTTTAAGGGAGGATATGTTAAAGAATCATTTTTAATAAAATTCATTGAAAAACAAGGTTTTAAGCTTGTTGAAAAGTCAGAAATAAATTCAAATCCGAAAGATCTAAAAAATTATGAAAAAGGTGTTTGGACCCTTCCTCCAACATTTAGGCTGGGAGAAAAAGATAGATCAAAGTATTCCAAGATTGGAGAAAGTGATCGAATGACACTAAAATTCATAAAATAAATTTTATTGTGATACATTTTATCGTTGCAACAATTAAGGAAGCAAGGCCTCTTATAGACTTTTACAAGTTAAAAAAAAAAAATTCCTCATCTCAATTTCAGATTTTTTTAAATCAAAATATTTCACTTACAGTAAGCAAAATTGGGAAAATTAATTCTGCAATTAGTGTTTGCCATACTTTTTTTGAACTAGGAAAAAAAAACAATCAAATTTGGATAAACTTTGGATTAGCAGGCATCAAAAATCTTAATATTGGTGAATTAATTCTAGTGGACAAAGTAGTTGACAATGATTCTAATAAACAATTTTTTCCATATCTAATAAAAGATCTTAAAATTAAACAAAAATCGTGTGTAACATTCAGTAGACAGAATGAAAAACTTGACAAGTTTCTTTCAGATATGGAATGTAGTGGATTTTTTCAGTCGTCTAGCATATTTTCATCAAAAGAACTCATCCACTCAATCAAAATGATCTCAGACAATGAATTTGAATCAATTAATTTTAGTAATGACCAACAAATTTACAATATAGTAAATGAAAGAATTTGTGACATTGATGAATTCGTTAATAAAATATGGAAAACATGGGATGAATTTTATAAAAAAGATCATAATCTAAATTATGAAATTGATAAAACAATTAAAAAGTTAAAACCAACATTTTATCAAAAACACAAGTTAACTAAATTAATTAGATTATACTTTGATAAATACCAAAAATTTGATCACAATATTCTGGATTATAAGAAAAACACAGAACATAATATAAAGTTACTTTTAAAAAAAATTAGTTTATGAAATTTAATATTATTTATGTTGAGAAAAAAATAAGGGATTATGAAAATACTAAAAAAATCCTAAGTAGAATAAAGTTTAAAAAAATTATTTATTGTGAAAACTATAGTCAAATTTTTAACCCAAAAAATCAAAACTTCAGAATTCAAAAAACCAATCCTTCTCTAATATTAGCAAAGAAAGAAAATAATCTTATATTAAAAACTCCCACAAAATTTTCTATTGGATATGACAAAAATTTTTATTTTTCCCATATGCTTAATTGTATTTATGATTGTAAGTATTGTTTTCTGCAAGGAATGTTTAATTCAGCCCACTATGTGATTTTTGTAAATTACTCTGATTTTATAAAAGTTATCCGTAAATTAACATCTAATACAAAGGAAACTATCTGTTTTTTTTCTGGGTATGACTGCGATAGCCTGGCTATGGAAAAAATAACCAATTTTCTTGATTTTTTTTTAGTTGAATTTCAAAAAATAAAAAAAGGAATCCTTGAGATAAGAACTAAAAGTGTAAAGATTAATATATTTAGAAAATTCAGACCAATAAACAATGTAATTATAGCTTATAGTCTAAACCCTTCAGAAATTATTGAAAGATTTGAAGATAAAACACCTAAACTTCAAGAAAGAATTAAATCTCTAGCTCAGTTACAAAAATTAGGATGGAGTATTGGTTTAAGATTTGATCCATTAATTACAATTAATAAAAATTACAACTATTATAAATCTTTCTTTGAATTAGTTTTTGACAATCTTGACACAAATAAAATACATTCCGTAACAATCGGAGAATTTAGAATGCCTAAGCAATTTTTTAATAAATTTTCTTCCTTAAGACCTTATGAATCATTTTTATTTAAGAATTTAATTGAAGATTCAGAAATAGAAAAATCAAGAAAACTAGAAATCTTTGAAAAAGAAATAAGGAAATATGTTAGTAAGAAAAAAATATTTCAGAATTAAAATTTTTTTTCTTTTAATTCGAATTTTTGACAATTAAAAACCAATGATATTATTTTACCATCAACATATCTTTCAAAATTCAGCACAAGTTGCCCAGAATATCTCCCTATAATCCCAGACACATCACCATTAGAGTCTTGATAGATCTTAACATCTGAGGCTTGCCATGAAATATTAGAATCAGTTTCTTTTATTTCATCAGGAAAAAAAACCAATCCACCAAGTTCTATTTTTTTATTTTTAATATCTAAAACTAAAAATAAATCCTTAACATCAAGACTTTTTGCATCAATATAATTATTAGTACAAATTAGATTTAATTCAGAAGAAAAGACTAATTTAGGTAATAAAAGAAAAAAAAATAAAAAACGAAACATAAATTTGATAATTTCAAAAAAATAAAAAATGTCAATTTTAATTTTATTTCTTGTAAATATAATCTAAAAAACTGACAGTAATTCAAATATATTTTAAAATATCTTATAAATGTTTAAAAAAAGAATTTATATAAAAAATAACACTCAACCTTTTAAAATGAGTAGGACTAAAATTGACTTATATTTTGACTGTAAACGATGCTTTTTTATTGACCAAAGATTTGGAATTAGAAGACCACACGGCACTCCTTTGGTTATTAATAGTCGTTTTGTAAATCAATTAAAATTTGAATTAAATGAATGTAGGAAAAGTCAACAAGCACATCCTCAAATTATTGATCAAAATAGAAAGTTAATTCCATATAATCACAAAAAATTAACTGAATGGCAAAACCCCTTTAAAGGTGTTAGTTATCTTCATCAAGAAAGTAATATTATATTTTATGGAGTTATTGATGACATTTGGTTAGATAAAGACACTAAGAAATATCATAACATTATTATAAAAACTACATCAAAAAAAAATAAAATAAATTATGAAGAAATATGGCCTGGGTATTGGAAACAATTATCATTTTACTCGTATCTTTTAAGAAAAAATTCACTAGATATGTCTAAAACTGGAGCACTAATTTTTATTAATGCACTCAGTCAAAATACAGATAGTGATCACAATATAAACTTTGATTTATCTATTTTTGAAAAAATATTAGATTTTACTTGGATTGAACCCACTATTATGGATATTTTTAAAATTTTAAATGAAGACAAAGTTCCTGAAATTTCAAAAAAATGTAAATTTTGTAATTATTATATAAATATAAGGAAAAAAGTTGATGAATAATTCAAATCTCATCAAACTTCTCAATTCATCTAATTCACGATTATTTAAAGAAAAGATATTACTTCAAGAAATGGAAAAAAATAACAATGATTTTTTTGCAGGTTTATCATTAGCATATAACAAATTATTAACTTTTGGGGTAAAAAAAATTCCAGAATCTAGCAAAGACGGATATGGGCTGAAATGGGAGGAATTTAAAGATTTAGCAGACAAATTGATAAATAGAAATTTAACTGGCCATGCTGCAAGGGATGAAATCAATTTAATATTGGAAAAATCATTAAGAGATGAATGGAATTTTTTTTTTAAAAGAATTTTACAAAAAGATATGAGATGTGGACTATCAGAAAAAACAATTAATAATGTTGCAAAAAAAAAATAACTTTACAAAATACCTAATACCAGTTTTTTCTTGTCAACTAGCTCAAGATTCAGAATCTCACAAAAAGAAAATTTCTGGTCAAAAAATAATTGAAGTTAAACTAGATGGAGTAAGAGCTATTGTAATAATTTATCCAACTGGAAATATAGATATTTTTAGTAGGAATGGTAAAGAGTTAAATAATTTTGAACATATTAAGAATGAAATAAAAAGGTTAATAAATTTTTCTGATATAAAAATGGCTATCGTTTTAGATGGTGAGATAATTAGTAAAAATTTTCAGGAATTAATGAAACAAATACACAGGAAAAATTCCATTCAAAATGATGATGCAAAACTTTATTTGTTTGATTTTCTCCCTTTAGAAAGTTTCAAAAAAGGTTTATATGAATGTAAATATATTCATAGAATGAAAAATTTGAGGAACCTTTATGAAAAATATTTTTTAAACTCAATTAATATCAAGTTACTTAAACCCAAATTAATTGATTTGGATACCAATGAAGGAACGAAAGAATTTCAAAATTTTAATAGAGATTCAATAAAAAATGGTTATGAAGGAATTATGATTAAAGATCCAGAATCTTTTTATGAATGCAAAAGGTCAACAACATGGCTTAAATCAAAACCATTCATTGAAGTTTCATTGAAAGTTAAAGATTATGAAGAAGGAACTGGAAGAAATAAAGGAAAATTAGGTGCAATTATAGCTGAAGGTGAGGACGAAAATAAATTTTTTAAATTGAACATAGGATCTGGTTTTACTGACAATCAAAGAAATGATTTTTGGAAAAAAAAAGAAGAACTAATTGGAAAAATTGTAGAAGTAAGAGCAGACTCAATTAGCAAAAGTAAGGATGGCGATCATTGGAGTCTCAGATTTCCCCGTTTTAAAAGCTTTAGAGGTTTTGAAAAAAATGAGAAGTTGTAGTTATTTCTTTTTTATATAAAGTTTTAATATGCAAAATAAAATTTCTTTCATATTAACATCTCTTTTATTCATAGTGTCTTGTGAAAACAAAGAAGATAATAAACTTTTAGGTCAAATATTAGGATCAGTAACTGGGGCCTATTTGGGCTCAAAAATTGGCTCAGGGGTTGGAAAAGATATTTCAATGGTATTGGGCACGGCAATTGGGTTAGTTATTGGAGGTAAAATAGCAGAAATTTTAGATGAGGATGAGAAACAAGATTTCAGTAGAAAAATTGAAAAGTCATTAAATGAGAATCCAAATAACTCACCTAGTAAATGGACAAGTAAAAAAAATGAAAACATAAATGGAGAAATTATACCAACCAATAGTTACGAAATTGACAACCAAACTTGTAGAGATTTTAAAAAAATAGTTACTAAAGAGGGAAAAAAAATAGAAGAAGAATCAACTGCATGCAGAGATGAACAAGGGAACTGGAAAATTATTTAAAAAATTTATTTTCTATTTGACCTATAATTAATGGAAGAAAGAAAACTGAAGCAATTAATGTATTAAATAAACTAATAAACAATAATATTCCCATCGAAGAAGTACCATTATGAGATGAAATAGCAAGTGTACTAAACGATGCAATTGTTGTTAAGGCACTAAATATTATAGCCTTTGGTGTATTACTTGAAATTACTGGAACAAGTTTACCTAATTCCAAAAATCTTTTTAAGAAATAGATTGAATAAGTTATACCAAGACTATATAGCAAAGGGATTGCTATCATATTTGCAAAATTAAAATCCAACCTGAATATGATCATAAAAAATATAGTAAGAATAGAAGAAATAAAGATTGGTATTAATGTTAGAAAAACCAATGAAGATTTCTTGAAGATACAAAATATGAAAATTATTAAAAATGAAAAGGATAAAAGCATAGCTTTTAAGAAAGATTTTATCACAATTTCACCTGCTTCAAATTGAACCACTGGCATCCCAGTTGCATTTGGAAAGTACTTTTGCACATCCAATACAAATTCTTTTAAATTCTCTTTTTTTGAAACATCCTTAGAAGGATATATTTCAATTCTTTGAACTCCATTTCCCGATAAAAATCTTTTTGAGTAATATGAGGGTATTTTTTCTGAAAAATCAATCCCAACTTTCCCAAAACCTTCAATTTTTTTCATCAATTTGTCAAAGTCCTCAAATAGTAAAGTCTCTAGTTCCTTGGAGGACTCACTTGTTGAAAATTCTTTTTTGATTATATTAATGAGTTTTTTTGCAGTAAAGGAGACATCAGCCTCTGAAAGGTGAGAAAATTTTTCTAATAATTTAATAAATTTTTTAATCTCACTTGGATCAGAAAAAAAGTTAGTATTCCTTTGGCTAGAAATTAAAAATTGAATGTAAGCAAGTTCGTCTGACTTGAAATCTTTTGTAAAACTTGAATATGAAAAAAAAGATCTTACACTTTCTTCTGACAAAAGTTGATCTAATTTCTTTTTTTCAGAACTTATGTTATCTAACATAATCGAAATTATGTAATCAGAGGTTGGGTTGTCCTCTATTAATTCCTTGGCTAATTTGACAGAAGCCAGTTTAGGATCTTTTAGGTTTAAAGCATCAGAATCAAAATTTATTTTTTTTAAAAAAGAAAAAGTAAAAAACATTATAAAAACAAAGAATATCAAAAAGACATTCTTATTTTTTTCTAAATTTGTATATAATTTTTTATAAATATTTGAATATTTTTTATGTTTTTCTTCAATACCTTTTGGGAATAATATTAATAATGAAGGTAAAAAAGTTAAATTAACCATTAGCCCAACTATTAATCCAAAAAATGAAATCAAGCCTAATTCTGATAAACCATTATAATCCGTTGGAACAAAAGACAAAAAACCAATCATAGAGGGTATCGATGCTATCAGAAGTGTAGAAGCAATATTTTTTGTTTTTTCAATAATAAATTCTTTTGATTTTTTTCTGATTTCTTCATTAATTCTCAGATAAACCTGAATTCCATAATCAACCGATAAACCAATAAATAAAACAGCAAAAGCCACCGATATTAAATTTAAACTACCAACAAATAATGTTGTTAAGCCAATTGTGATTAGCAATCCAAAAATTATGCTGATTGACAAGAAAATTATTACTTTTAAATTTTTTATTCCAAACCACAAAATTAAAGTTACAAGAATTAAACTTAGAAACCCAGCAATAGATGCTCCTTTGGAAACTGACATCATTTCTTCAAAATCAATTGGCAGTCCACCAGTAAATTCAATCTTTAATTTTCCATTCTTCTTACCACTTAAAGTTTTAAGAAAATCATAAAACTCACTAAAACCATTATTTTTTATATATTGTTCATTTAAACCAAAAATAATAAAAGAACTTCTTTGAGAATCATTTAAAAGATTTTCCCAGTCAACATTGTTTTTTTTTTTCAATGATTGAAAAAAAATTTCAAAAATATTACTGAACTTATTTAAAGATTCAGCTGTTGTCTCATTTTTTATTGACAAACTTAATAAATTATTAAAACCCTTTAATTTTGTATTATTATTTATTTCAGAAAGAAAAGGTTGAAAATCATACAATCTTTGGATTAGCTGTTTTTTTTTGTAATCATTTAAAAAAATAAAATAATTTTCTTTAAAGATCTTATCTTTATTGGGAGAATATAAAAAGTTAAGTTCTTTCCTTTCACTTAACTTATTAATTATATAATTTAACGAATTATTTATTTCATCTTCTTCATCACCTGAAACTCTTATCAAAATATTATTTGCTAAAATTGGAAAATCTTTTTTTAATTTATCTTGATTTTTTTTAAAGTTTAAATTTTTATTGATTAAAGCATCTGTAGATGTATTAATTGTAAGATTATTGAGACTGTAAATTGTAAAAAAAATACTTATAGTAGAGAAGAAAACAATTACTAATTTAGGACTATCTATAATTATTTTTAATATTTTTTCCATAATATTATAGATATCAAATTTTTGTATTTTTGTTTAAAAAATTTTTTTTCTACTATATTCATTATTGTGTTTTAAAATGGATGTATGCATAGGAAGAATTTTTGAAAAAATCTCGGAAGGTGAATACGAAAATAAAAAATTCATTGTTAAGAGGCTTAAAATGATTTCTGGTAATGTTCATGCCGTAATTTCTGATGTAAAAGATGAAAAATCGGAAATCTTAGTTGCATTATCAGTATTACAAGATAAAAATAAATTTATATTACAAAAATAAACAAGTTTGAGGTTAAGTATGCGTGTTTTTAATTTTTTTTTATTCCTTCTAATTTTTAATTTTTTTAACAATCCTCTTTTAGCACACGGTCCTTCAAGACAAAAAGTTTCAGAAAATATTTCAATAAATGCAGATCCAACAACTGTTTGGGAAATAGTGAGTAATTTCAAAGAATTTAAATGGAATTCTAATATAAAAAAAACGATAGCTAATGATAATAATATAGGTAGTGAGAGAATATTGGAGTTTATCAATGGTGAAAAAATAAAACAAAAACTTGAAAAAGTTGACAAAAAAAAAATGTTTGTAGGATGGAGAATATTAGAAACTGACAACAAAGTTTTGCCAGTTAATAGTTATGCAGCAAAAGTTTTTGTAAAAAAAAACGACGACGACTCCACAAATGTAAATTATAAAGCTGGATTTTATAGAGGCTTTATGGGTAATGATCCCCCAGAAGAACTTAATGATGAAAATTCAAAAAAGAAAGTTGAACAATTCATAAAAGAATCTTTAAAAGGTTTAAAAAAAATTGCTGAAAAAAATTAATTTTTTTTTTCTTTTATTAATTATTTCATTATTAATTGGATCGTTTGGAAAAGAAAAAAATATCACAGCCTATATCACCAACCAAGGTTCTAATAAGCTTGACATAATAGATTTAAAAAAAAGAGAGAAAATTAATGAAATAAATCTTGGCAAAGATCCTGCAGGAATATTTATAGATAAAAGTAATGAAATTATCTATATATCAAACCCAAGTAGTCACAATATTTCAAAAATAAATATTAACGATCTTTCTCACGAATTTATTCCAGGTGGGAAAAGTCCAATGAGTTTATATTTCTCAACAAGCAATAATTTTCTATTAGTAACTAATTGGTATGACAATGAAATCTCAGCAATTGATGTTAACTCAAAAAAAATTATAAAAAAAATTTCTGTTGGGAAATCCCCTGCTGGAATCTATGTAGATGAAAAAAAAAAAATGGCTTTTGTAGCTAATAGAGATGATAATACTGTTTCTGTAGTCGACTTAAATGAACTTGTTGAAACAAAAAAAATTACTGTCGGAAAAGCTCCGTATGGCATTTTTTCCGATAAATTAATAGATATTATATTTGTAACCAATGTTCAATCAAGCTCAATTACACTAATAAATAAAAAATCATTAAGAGTTATTGATCATATAAAAGTTGGAAAATGGCCTTATCAAATTGCCTTTGAGAAAACAAAAAAACTTTTATATGTATCAAATCAAAGAGATAACAGCATTTCAGTTATAGACCTTAATCAAAGAAAAAATGTTAGGACTTTAGAAAATGTTTGTGAATATCCCGAAGGAATTGATATTAGTTATGATGAAAATTTATTAATTGTTGCTTGTTGGTTTGATGATAATATTATTTTATTAGATTTAAATAGTAATAAATTAATTAAAAAAATTACGGTTTCTGGAGGTCCTAGAGCTTTCGGAAAATTTGTAGTAGAATAGTATGTTAAAAGAAATAAAGAATTATGATTTGACTCAAATGGCTAATGCAATTAGAGCATTAACCATAGATGCAGTGGAAAAGGCAAATTCAGGTCACCCTGGAATGCCCCTCGGAATGGCTGATGTTGCAACTATTTTATTTTCAAGATTTATTAAATTTGATCCGAGTGATCCTAAATGGATTGATAGGGACAGATTTGTTTTATCTGCTGGCCATGGTTCTATGTTGCTTTATGCTATTTCTTATTTAGTTGGCTACAAAGACTGCTCAATAGATCAAATTAAAAAATTCAGACAACTAGGAAGTAAAACTGCTGGTCATCCAGAATATGGATTACTAAAAAGCATTGAAACCACGACCGGACCATTGGGGCAAGGTTTGGCAAATGCAGTTGGGATGGCTATTGCAGAAAAAATTTTAAATGCCAAGTATGGAAATATTATTGATCATAAAACATGGGTGATAGTTGGAGACGGGTGTTTAATGGAGGGTATTTCACAAGAAGCAATATCTATTGCTGGTCATTTAAAATTAAAAAAACTTATCGTCTTATATGATGACAATGAAATTTCAATTGATGGGCCAACCAAACTAACATGTTCTGATGATCAAAAGAAAAGATTTGAGGCAAGTAATTGGAATACTATAAATGTTGATGGTCACAACTATAAAAGCATAGAAGATGGAATTTTTAAATCACAAAAATCTGAAAAACCAACACTAATTATTTGTAAAACACAAATAGGCTTTGGTTCACCAAACAAATCTGGAAAAGAAACTTCCCACGGAGCTCCTCTTGGGTATAAGGAATCAAAACTAACAAAAGAAAAATTAAAATGGAATTTTAAAGAATTTGAAATACCAAAAAAAATAAAAAGAAAATGGGAAATAGTAGGAGAAAAAGGAAAAAAGAAAAGAGTAAATTGGCAAAAAAAATATAAAGAAAATACTAAATACCAAAATTTAATTAAAGAGTTTAAAGAAAGAAATTTTAAAAGAACAAAATCAACAATTTCTTTTCTTAATAAAATGGTAAAAGAAAATAGCAATGAAGCAACAAGGAAATCTTCGCAAAAGGCTATTGAGTTTTTATCAAATTCCGTAAATAACTTTTTAGGTGGTTCAGCAGATTTGACTGGGTCTAATCTGACTAAAACTAAACATTCCATATCAAATTCAAAAATTTTCAATTATATCCATTATGGAGTTCGAGAACATCTTATGGCTGCAGCAATGAATGGAATTGCGGTTCATGGTGGATTCATACCTTATGGAGGAACTTTTTTAGTATTTTCAGATTATTGTAAAAATTCAATAAGACTTTCTGCAATGATGAAAAAAAGAGTTATTTATGTTTTTACCCATGATTCCATAGGTCTTGGTGAAGATGGACCAACACATCAACCTATTGAACATCTAGCGGGATTAAGGGCAATTCCAAACCTTTTGGTTCTGAGGCCTTGTGATGCAATAGAAACTTTCGAAGCATGGGAAATAGCTATTGAGAGTAGAAAAACACCATCAGCAATTATTTTGTCTAGACAAGCTCTACCTTTGATGAGAAGAAATGTAAAAAAAAATCTTTCTAAAAAAGGAGGTTATTTCATCAATTTTCACAAAAACGCAAAAATCACCCTGGTTGCCAGTGGTTCTGAAGTTTCAATTGGATCACAGGTTCAGGAAATTTTATCAAAAGATAGTATTTACTCAAATTTAGTATCCGTACCATCAATTGAGCTACTAAATCTACAAAATAAAAATTATGTCAATAAAATTCTTGGTAAAAAACCAAGAGTTATAATTGAAGCAGCATCAAGTTACAGTTGGTATAAATTCTTGAGAAAAGATGATATGATATTTTCTATTAATAGCTTTGGTGAATCAGGAAAAGGTAAGGATCTATTTAAGTTTTTTGGATTTGATCCAAATGAAATAAGTAAAAAAATTAAAAGGACATTTTTCAAGTGATTACCCTAAAAAAAAAATTTTCAGATCTTAACAATTTTATTTTCAAGAAAACGGTAATAGTTAGAGTTGATTTCAATCTGCCAATTCATAACCAAGAATACACAGATCTCACTAGAATAGAAAAAGTAAAACCAACTCTTGAATATTTAATTAAAAACAAAGCTAAAATCCTTATTATTTCTCATTTTGGGAGACCAAAAGGAGAAAAAAAAGATGAAGCATCATTAATGAATGTAACAGAAGAGGTTAAAAAAGTTTTAAATAGAGAAATATTTTTTTGTAATGAAGACTTGAAGAGTCTCAAAAGAGAAAAAATTGATAAAGTTTTTGAAAAAAACGATATTATATTGCTTGAAAACATAAGATTCCATCCGGAAGAAGAAAAAAATGATGAAACATTTTCAAAAAAAATTTCCTCGTTAGGTGATATTTATGTAAACGAATGTTTCTCAGTTTCTCATAGAACTCATGCTTCAATAGTTGGAATACCAAAACATCTTCCATCTTTTCCAGGAATGTTATTAGAAAATGAAATTTTTAATTTAAAAAATTTAATTACAGCAAACAACCTATCATCCAGTGTAGCATTATTTGGAGGAGCAAAGATTTCAACAAAACTTAAAATAATAGAATTTTATTTAAACAAATTTGGTAAAATTATTATTGGGGGGGCAATGGCAAATACATTCCTTAAAGTCAATGGGAAAGAAATTGGTTTTTCATTGTATGAAAAATCAATGATGAAAAAAGCAGAAAATTTACTAGAAAAGTTTTCGGAAAAAATAATTTTACCATTAGACGCAATAGTGATTAGTAAAAAAGAACAAAACCCAAAAGTAAAAATTATAGACGAAATTAAAAAAAATGAAAAAATAGTTGATATTGGACCACAAACAAGAATGTTATTTTATAACACTATTGTAGAAGCTGAAAAATTATTGTGGAATGGTCCATTAGGATTATTTGAGGAAAAACCATTTGATGAAGGCACATCTTTTGTGGTTAATGCTGTGAAAAACAATAAAAATAAAAATTTCTTTTCTGTAGCTGGCGGAGGTGATACTATATCTGTGTTAAAACAATGTAATGCTTTTAACTTTTTTTCTTTTATATCCACTGGCGGTGGAGCATTCCTTGAATTTATCCAAGGTGGTGGTCTTCCTGGTCTAGATAGTCTAAATGAATAAGTGTTTTTGATGAATGAAAAAAAATTAAATCGAATTTCAATTGATTTATCTTCGCCACCGAAAGGTATACTTGCGGCTGACGAAAGTACAAATACAATAACAAAAAGATTTGACTCAATAAAAGTAGAATCAAATTTTGAGAATAGAAGAAAATACAGAGAATTATTATTCAAAACAAAAAATTTAAATGACTTTATAAGTGGAATTATTTTGTTTGATGAAACAATTAAACAATCAACCAGTGATGGCACTCCCTTCACAGAATTTTTATTACAAAATAACATAGCTCCAGGTATAAAAGTTGATTCAGGAGCCATACCTATTTTTTCAGGATCATCTGAAAAAATCACCGAAGGATTAGATGGTCTTGCCAAAAGACTTCAAGAATATAAAAAATTAGGTGCAATTTTTACAAAATGGAGAGCCATAATTGACATTGAATCAAAAAAAAACATTCCCTCAGAACATTGCATTGATTCAAATGCATTTGTCCTAGGCAGATATGCAAGAATAGTACAAGAAAATAATATGGTTCCTATAGTTGAACCTGAAGTTATTATGGATGGCGAGCATTCAATTGATCAATGCTATGAAGTTACATCGAAGACTTTAAGAATGGTTTTTAATCAACTAAAATTTCACAAAGTCTTTTTAGGTGGAATCTTACTCAAACCAAATATGGTTATTTCAGGAAAAAGTGCCAAAAAACAAGCATCCGTAAATGATGTTGCAAAAATGACTGTTGATTGCTTAAAAGAAAATGTTCCTAGTGAGGTTCCTGGAATTGTTTTTTTGTCTGGTGGACAAAGTAACGAATTAGCAACTAGGCACTTAAATGAAATGAATAAAAAATTCAATGACCTGCCCTGGAATCTTAGTTTTTCATATGGTAGAGCCTTACAACAACCATCATTAAGTTCCTGGAAAGGAGAAGCAAGTAATATTGTAGATTCACAAAAAGCTCTTTTTTTAAGAAGCAAGCATAATTCTAATGCTACAATTGGTAAATATTCATCTGAAGATGAAAATTTGTCTGTATGAATAAAGTCATTAAGATTGCCCCATCAATTTTGTCTGCAAATTTTTCTAATCTAGGTGAAGAAATTAGAAAGTTAGATTCTAGTGGTTGTGATTATATTCATATAGATGTTATGGATGGGCATTTTGTTCCAAACATAACTATCGGGCCAGATGTAGTCAATTCCATTAGAAGTTTTACAAAAAAAACTTTTGATGTTCATCTTATGATTGATCCAGTTAAAAAATTTATCCCTCAATTTGCAAAAGCTGGTTCAGATATCATAACAATCCACCACGAGATTTCAGAAAATGTATTTGAATGCATTGAAATTATAAAAAAACATAATAAAAAAGCTGGAATTTCGATTAAACCGGCAACATCTTCTAAGGAAATAATTAAATATTTGGATATAGTTGATTTGATTTTGGTTATGACTGTAGAACCTGGGTTTGGTGGTCAAAAGTTTATGTTTGATCAAATAAAAAAAATAAAAGAATTAAAAGAAATGATTGGGAATAAAAAAATTGATCTAGAAGTTGACGGTGGAATCAATGAAGAAACTGCAAGAATGGCTATAGATGCTGGAGCTAATGTTATAGTTTCTGGATCAACAATATTCAAATACAAGGATTACAGTAAAATAATACAGGTATTGAGAAAAAATGAATTTTAAAAATATCAGTTTTTTTTTTTTTTTTTTAATTACGAGTTACTCATACTCGAACTCGATTATCTATGTAGGAGCAGAAAAGCCAGAAAAAAAATTTATTTCAAGTTCAATAAAAATCCCAGCAACAGTTTTAGCTAACGAGAGTGTGGAAATTACAAGTGTTGTATCAGAAAAAATAAAAAAAATTCTCTTTAAAGAAGGAAATTTTGTTAAAAAAGGGCAATTGCTCGTTGAATTGATTGATAATGAAGAGATAGCAACTCTTGATCAAATAAATGCCGAACTCGAAGAAGCAAATTTAAATTATGAAAGAGCATTAAAACTATTATCTAAAGGGAATATTTCTCAATCAATATTAGACAATAGATTAATGATAAAGAAAAGACTAGTTTCTAAAGTTAGTCAAATCCAAGCTCAAATAGATGACCTTAAGATTAAAGCACCCTTTGATGGCTATACAAGTATTAGAAATTTTAGTGAGGGTGCTCTGCTCAAGCCTGGAGATGTGATAACTAATCTCTATGATATATCAACACTTAGAATTCAAGCTTTTGTATCAGAAAACTATGTATCAGAGATAAAAAATAAATCAAAATTTTATATTGAACTAGATCTTAATGAAAAGGTAAATCTGAGTGGTAAAATTTCTGTTGTAGACCCTTTAATAGATAAAAGAACAAGGACCTTTAAAATTGTCGGAAAAATTAAAAATTTCAATAATCAAATAAAACCTGGGATGATGGTAAAACTAACAATTCCATTAGCTTCAAGAAATGCTACATTGGTCAAAGAAGGGGCAATTTTTAATGAAGATGACATATCATATGTCTACACGGTTTTAAATAATCAAATCAAGAAAAAAAGGATAAAAATTGGTATCAGAGAGAAAGGTATGGTTGAAATTTTAAACGGAATTAATTTGAATGATTTAGTAGTTTTTGAAGGTATCAACAAAATCAAGCAAGGGTCACAAGTAAAAATTAAATGAATTTTTCAAATTTTTTTATTAAAAAACCAGTATTTTGCTCAGTTTTCTCCGGTTTTCTAGTCATTTTAGGTTTTTTGTCACTTGACAAACTTCCTCTAAGACAATTTCCAGATATAGAAAGATCAGAAATAACGATTGATACACTTTATCCTGGTGCAGCATCTCAAATCGTTGAAACGAAAATTACAGAAATTATTGAAGGGCAAATTAGTGGAATTGATGGAATAGAATCAATTTCATCAGTTAGCAGAGATGGAAGATCAAAAGTTACCATAGAATTTATTTCTAATAAGGATATCAATGAAGCAGCTAATGATGTTAGAGATGCAGTTTCAAGAATATTAGAAAACTTACCTAAAGATTCGAATCCACCAGAAATTTCTAAAATTGATTCAGACACAAGTGCAATTATGTGGCTAAATTTAACATCAGATGACATAAATCAACTTGAACTAACCGATTATGCAGAAAGATACTTAGTGGATAGATTGTCAGTAATACCTGGAGTTGCAAAGGTTAGAGTCTCTGGCGGGAAAAAAAAATCATTAAGAATTTGGGTTGACCCCTTATTACTATCACAATACGGTATTTCGGTCTTAGATATTGAAAAAAAACTCTTAGATGAAAATGTAGAAGTTCCTGCAGGACGACTGGAATCTAAATACAGAGATTTTACAATAAAACTAGAAAGTGGTTATTCCACAGTAGATGATTTTAAAAATTTAGTAATAAAAAGAAGTGATGATTTTTCATTTGTAAAGTTAGGTGATGTTGCGCAAATAGAAATTGGACCTGAAGAAACAAGACAGTTATTTAGGGGAAATGCAGAAGAAATGATTGGTTTAGGAATACTAAAGCAAACATCTGCAAATTTAATTGATGTTACAAATGGTGTAAAAGATGAATTTAAACAAATTAAAAAAGAATTACCGGATAACATTAAAATATATCAGAGCTACGATACATCATTGTTTGTTTCTGAAGCATTAAATGAAGTAATATTTACACTTTGTTTTGCAGTTTTACTAGTAACTTTCATAATTCTATTTTTTTTAAGAAATCTTAAAAGTACATTGATACCTTTAATTACTGTACCCATCTCCCTACTCTCAACATTTATATTTTTAAATTTTTTAGGTTACTCATTGAATTTGATCACTTTACTCGCACTAGTTCTTTGCACCGGTTTGGTTATCGATGATTCAATAGTAATGCTTGAAAATATTCATAAAAAAATGGAGTCAGGTTTGTCAAGGTTAGATGGAGCTATTTCAGGTTCAAAAGAAGTGTTTTTTGCAATTATTTCAACATCAATTGTTTTAATAAGTATTTTTACGCCAATAATTTTTTTAGAAGGTGACACAGCAAAACTATTTGAAGAGTTGGCGGTAACAATCATTGGTGCAGTTTTTTTTTCAACTTTAATCTCACTATCATTGACACCAATGCTATGTTCTAAAATATTAAATCTAGAAAAAACTAAAAAAACCAATAGAACATTCGAAAATTTTTATATTAAAATCTTAGAATCTTCATTAAAAAAAAATACACTTAATTTTTTTATAATTTTTTTAATGATTTTTTTGATAATCATTCTCTATGAAAAAATTTCGAAGGAACTTGCTCCCAGAGAAGATAGAGGTGTTTTTATAATGGTAATGGAATCACCGGATGGAAGCACATTTGAAAATACAGTTGATCAAATGCTAAAATTAGAAAATGAATTAATTGAATTCAATAAAAATAAGGAAGCAAACAGAATACTTCTGAGAGTGCCAAGGAGTTTTTCTGGTACTGAAAATTTTAGTGATGGACTTGGTATAATTGTGTTAAATCATTGGGATGAAAGAAGGAGTATTTGGGAGATCATTGGAGATTTTAAAAAAATTTCTTCTAAAATATCAGATTCAAAAATAATAATTTTTCCACCCAGAGGACTTGGACAAAGAAGATCTGGACAAGAGTTCCAGTTTGTTATTTCTGGAGATACTTATGAAAATATTTTTAAAAATATGCAAATTGTATTGGAAGAAATCGAAAAAAATGAAAATTTTCTTTTTTCAAAGATAGACTACAAAAGAAATAGACCTCAGTTGAAAATCAGCATCGATAAAAACAAAACTTCAGATCTTCAGATTTCTAATGCTGAAATCGGAAGAACTTTGGAAATTCTACTTGCTGGAAGAAAAATTAATACATTCATAGAAAATGGAGAAGAATATTATGTAATTGTTCAAGCTAAAAAAGAAAATAGAGAAAACATAAAAAATATTGGAGCATTTGAAGTAAAAACAATTGATGGAAATTTTGTAAGATTGAATAATTTACTAGATTTTTCTGAGGTTGCTGAAGCTAAAGAATTAAATAGATATAATAAAATGAGATCAATAACATTAAGTGCTGGATTAAAAAAAGGATTTTCATTAGGTGAGGCAATAGAGCATTTAGAAGAAATTTCTGAAAAAAAATTAGTTGGAAATTTTAAAATTGACTTCAAAGGTCAAAGTAAAGAATACAAAAAATCAACAAAACAATTTTACTTTCTATTCTCCGTTTCACTAGTTTTTGCATATTTGGTTTTGTCTGCTCAGTTCGAAAGTTTTAGATTTCCATTTATAGTAATGTTATCAGTTCCACTTACATTGGCATTTCCATTGCTGGCAATCTTAATCTTTAAAAATTCATTAAATATTTTTAGTCAAATTGGAATAATAATATTGATGGGAATAGCAGCTAAAAATGGAATTCTCATAATAGAATTTGCCAAACAATTAAAAAAAAAGGGAGAAAACTCGTACAGTGCACTTATAAATTCTTGTAGAAAAAGATTTAGACCAATAATAATGACGGGACTCTCAACAGTTGTTGGTATAATTCCTTTGGTTATAGGTTCAGGTGCTGGCTATGAATCTAGGCTGACAATTGGAATAGTATTAATTTCAGGGATTATTTTCTCAATTTTCCTTACATTATTTTTGACACCATTTTTTTATAAAATCATAGATAGAAATTAAGATTTATTTATATAGTTAAAATTATCTACACCAAAGAAATCATCATCAATCTCAAAATCTTCTAGATTAAGAGAATAAAAATTATCAAACCATTTTTCTATTTTTTTATTAATGTTTTTGTCATATATCAACTTTAATGTCTGAGTTGAAGTTTTTTTATATTTTAGAGACCTTCCATTTCTAACGATTTCATCTCCATTTTTAAAAACATATTCTGCTGACTCAAACATTTTGTCGATGGGTTTTTTTGGATCATAAATCGAGATATCTGCAATTGAACCTTTTCTGAGTGAACCTCTATCTTTTAAACCCAAAATTTTCGCAGGGGCTGCCCTCGTCATTATTGCTATCTCATAAAGGCTATACTCTCTTTTTAAAAACTTAATATCAGAAATTTCTTGGGCTTCTTTATTTATTTCTTCAATCTTTGAGTTTCTGAAATCCCTATCCATTAAAAGTCTAATTAATTCTGGATATGATGTAAAAGGGGCACCATTTGGATGATCCGTTGTTAGGAAAACTCTCCAAGGATCTTTGATTAAAAGAAATAATTCAAGACCAATTGCCCATTGCAGAGCATTGACATAATTTTTTTCTTTGTATTCGTAGGGTACTATCCCCCCTCCTCCATCCTCAATCTCAGAAATAATCCACTTGTCAGGATTTGCATATGATTTGGCCTGATTTTGCTTCCATATGTCAGATGAAATGGTCATAGTTGGTTCAAACATTACTTGACCAACATCAACTGAAATATTTTTATTTTTATTTACAGCATCTGCCAATCTTTGTGAACCTGATGAAAAACCTTTTTTTCCCTTATTGTCATATCCATAAAACTGTATGTGAGCCAAATGCATTCTTCTGTCTTGCGCCCCTTTAATTGTTTCTAATATAGATTCAATATTCCCTGCCATTCCAAGATTATTGCAATGAACATGGACAGGATGGGGTATTTTTAATTCCTCATTTGCTATGTTCAATGATTTTAATATTTGTCTAGAAGTAACTCCATAGGCTGGAACTATATCGTCAAGACTAAATGATTCTGCTTCTCCTCCATTCTTAAAAAATTCAGATCCACCTGCATTAATTACTTTCAAACCCAAACATCTTGAAGAGTTAATGGTCCAAGCAACATAATCATTAATAAATGATTGTCCCCTTTTTTTACTTAATGCTTCTAGAAGAAAATTATCATTTCCTACAATTCCAAGACCAGCTTTATCAATCATTGGAATTTTTTCTAATTCTAATTGTGTAAGAAATGAGTTTACCGGCAATACTGCAGGTTCAACAACTTCGTAAAGCCCATTTCGGCGTATCTATAGCCAGTACCTTCAGATGTCCACCTTGAATTAAATCCAGGAAGTTTCTTTTTTCTTCCAAGGTTTTTTTCAAGAAATTTTAGATGAATTTCAGGAGATAAAAGTCTTGCGTTGTTTACATTTCCCCCAGCAATGTGAGAGTGTATATCAATGGCTCCAGCCATTACAATCATACCATCAACATCATAAGAAATTTTATATTTATACTTCTCAGAAGCATTAGGTTCAATTATCTTCCCATTTTCAATATATATATCTCTTCTTTCATTTCTAATATTTTGCGATGGATCACAAACAATTCCATTTACAATTTTAAATTTCATTTTGCACTTTTAAAGTTTAAGTAGTATTAAATATTTAAATATATTACTTTAAATTTGATTAAGTAATACAAATTTATATAATTGATAATTT
>MDTE01070323.1_pt1 | contig 27939 bp, 25 predicted proteins | sample 811231 | NCBI WGS metagenome assembly MDTE01 (sample SAMN05326651, study PRJNA326480) | marine metagenome | isolation source: seawater | place: Indian Ocean: Red Sea | collected 2010 | reverse complement strand
CATGAAGAACTTCACGACCTTATCGCGATCTGCGGACGCGCTTTCACTCTCGAGATCATGCTCGAAGGCCGCGTTTTCGGGGCCGAGGAGGCAGCAGCCAAGGGTTTTCTGCACAGGATCGTCGCCGATACCGAGGTTGCCGACGAAGCATTCGAACGGGCCAGACATATCGCCAGCCGTGCACCGTTGGCGAATCGCTGGCACAAGGCCGCCATCCTGCGCCTCGAAAACCCGGCTCCAATATCGCAGGACGACGCTGACTCCGGGTTCGACCTGTTCGATTCGGAGGATTACCGGGAAGGCGTCCGGGCGTTCATGGAGAAACGGACTGCCGAGTTCAACGGACGTTGAAGGAGCGGAGCTGGATTCGATGCAAGGGAATTCTAACGGACCTCTGACCGGCCTCAAGGTCATCGACATGACCCATCATCTCGCGGGCCCCACCTGCGGGCTGATGCTCGCAGACCTTGGGGCGGAAGTCATAAAGATTGAGAAAATCCCCGGCGGCGATGATTCGCGGCGATCGGTGCCACCAAAGATTGCTGACGAGTCAGCCGCTTTCATGATGTTGAATCGCAACAAGCGAGGGGTTGCGCTCGACCTCAAAACGGATAGCGGCAAACAGATCCTGCGCCGGCTGACGGCAGATGCAGACATCCTCATTGAGAATTTTCGTCCCGGCACCATGGAACGCCTTGGTGTGGGATACGAATCCCTGAAAGAGAACAATCCAGGTTTGATCTACGGCATCATTTCAGGCTTTGGCATCACGGGCCCCTATCGCGGCCGGGGCGGTTTTGACCTCGTTGCCCAGGGTATGAGCGGTCTTATGAGCATCACCGGTGATGCTTCGGGCACCACGCCGACGAAAGTCGGTGCGCCCGTAACCGACATTACGGCCGGTCTTCTCCTGACCATGGGCGTTCTGGCTGCCCTGCATGAACGTGCGCAGACCGGTGAAGGTCAGGTCGTCGACACATCGTTGTTCGAAGCTGGGATCACGCACACGTTCTGGCAATCGGCCATCACGTTTGCCACTGGTGTCGCGCCGCTGGCCATGGGATCACGACATCCGCTCAACGCGCCCTACCAGGCATTCCAGACGTCGGATTCCTGGATGTGCATCGGTGCAGCGTCGCAGCGCAACTGGGGACGGTTGATGGATTTGCTCGATGATCCCGAAATTTCCAATGACCCACGCTTCTCGGAAAACACCGGCCGCATGGCCCATACGGACGCACTCGACGAGAAACTCAGCGCCATTTTTCGAACTGCGACGACCGAGGAGTGGCTGGCACGCTTCGAGGAAAAGGGCATTCCCGCCGGTCCGATCTATACGGTTGCCGACATGCATGCCGATCCGCAGACCTCTGATCGCAACATGACTCCCGAGGTCGATCACCCAACGGCGGGCCGCGTGAAGACTCTGGGACCTCCCGTGAAGTTTTCCCGTACACCAGCCACCGTACGCTCCCCGGCCCCTCTGTACGGCCAGCACACTCATGATGTTCTGGTCCAACACGGCTTTTCCGACTCCGAGATCAGGGCCTTTCTGGACGAAGGAGCGGTGAAGGCCTGTGAGGACACTTAATCGTAGATCGCAGGCACGCTCGCGGGGCGAAAGATCCGACCTAAGGCGCATTCGTTCAAGAACTTGTGTATAGCGTGATTCGGAGGATTTGGACTTGCCGGCCAAGAAGGAGCTGCCAGAAACCTCCATTCTCGCGTTTTGTGACAGTTCTGTTACAAGGCGCCCATGGACCCGCTGATAATCTTTGTCGTCCTTTGCGCTGCCTGCACGCATGCCACGTGGAATACACTGGTCAAGGTCGGCGACGACCCACTCATGACGGCGGCCGTGCTCAATATCGCGACGGCCGCAATCGGTCTCGCTCTCTTGCCCATCGTCGGCATGCCCAGTCCCGGCACCTGGCCATACCTCATCGGCTCGGTGATCACCCATACGGGATATTTCGTCTGCCTCACCAATGGCTATCGCGTCGGCGACCTGTCGCACGTCTATCCATTAGCCCGTGGATCAGGTCCAATATACGCCGCCATTCTTACATACTTCGTTGCGGGCGAGACCTTGAGCCCCGCAGGCATCGCTGCAGTCGCCATCATCTGCGCTGCCATTCTGAGCCTGACCTTTGTCGGAGGTCGCATCACCGAGGGCGGAAAGGCGCCTGTCCTTTTCGGCCTGGCAACTGGACTGTTTATCGGCTCATACACGCTCGTCGACGGCTTGGGTGTTCGCGTCGCCGAATCGCCCCTCAATTTCATCGCCTGGCTATTTTTCTTGCACGGATTCCCCATCATCGGGATCGCTTTCTGGTTACGCCGAGAGAGTCTCCGTGCCAGCCTCGAAGCCAACTGGAAACGGGGCACAGTGGGCGGCGTTCTCGGGTTCATTGGTTACAGCCTCGTCATGTGGGCCATGTCGACCAACCCGATCGCCCTGGTCTCCGCGCTACGTGAAACCAGTGTCATCATCGCCACGCTCATCGGCACAAGGTTCCTTGGAGAACCGTTCGGGAGACCTAGAATTGCCGCCGCCTTTGCGGTCGCCTGCGGCATCATTCTGCTACAAGCGGCCGGCCGGGGTTGATGGCGGGCGCAACAGGGATTAAGTAGGGGCACATGGGCCGAACGGCCCGACACCATACAAGGATTCACCGGTCAGGCAGCCAGGCGCCAGCCGGCGTGATCCCCGGTAGCTCAGTTGGTAGAGCGGGTGGCTGTTAACCACCATGTCGCTGGTTCGAGTCCGGCCCGGGGAGCCAGTCCAGCCAAGGGGTCAGGTGTAAAAAGCCTGGCCCCTTGATGCATTGGTAAGAAATCCCGAAGGAAGTCGCGGATGAAGACTCGCAGGTTGGGCAAAAGCGACATCGAAGTCTCAGCCATTGGCCTGGGCTGCATGAGTCTGACGCCATTCTACGGTGTACCAGACGACGCCGAGTCCATTACGACCCTCAGGCGAGCGGCGGAACTCGGCGTGAGTTTCTTCGATTCCTCGATCTTCTACGGTAATGGCCGGAACGAGGAGATCATTGCTGAAGCTCTGGGTGGCATGCGCGACCAGATTACCCTTGCCACCAAATGCGGTGTCTACATCAAACACACTGGTGGTTCCGGCTACCTGGGCCATCCCGAGTATATCCGCCAGTGCTGCGATGCCAGTCTTTACCGGCTGAAGACGGATGTCATCGATCTCTGGTACATGCATCGGCTCGATCCCGATACGCCGGTGGAGGAAAGTGTCGGAGCCATGGGGCGCTGCGTTGAAGCTGGAAAGGTTCGAGCAATCGGCGTGTGCGAGGTGAAGCCCGAAACGCTGCGACGCGCACACGCGACCTATCCCATCACGGTGCTGCAGAGCGAATACTCGTTGTGGACGCGCGACCCGGAAGGAGAACTTCTGGACACCTGCCGGGAACTCGGCATCAGCCTGATAGCTTACAGCCCGTTGGGCAGAGGCTTCCTCACCGGCGCAATCAAGAGCCAGACCGATTTATACGACGACGATCGCCGAACTATCTTTCCCCGGTTCTCCGAAGAAAACCTGAATCGCAACCAGACTCTACTGGATACCATCAGGGAAATTGCCAGCGCCAAGGGGTGTACGCCGGGACAGATCACGCTGGCCTGGGTGCTCGCACAAGGTGACGACATCGTGCCCATCCCCGGCACGCGCCGCGTCGCCCATATAGAAGAGAATGTCGGAGCGGCGGACGTCCAGCTTGGCGAATCCGACCTCGCCGCCCTCGATCAAGCGTTTCCCAAGGACGCCGCCTCCGGCGACCGCGTCCCGGAGATCCAAATCCCTTACATCAACCAGTAGATGTGCTCAGACCAGGCGCTCGTCCGGCGGACCGTAACCGCCGCCGGAAGGAGTGTCGAGAACGAGAACATCGCCAGCGTTCATTTCAATCTGATCACTGCTCTTCAGTTCGACGGCATTCCCGTCAGCACGCTCGACCCAGGTTCGCCCCACCTCCCCTGGTTCACCACCCGCCATTCCATAGGGAGGCACCTCACGGTGACAGGATACGATCGCTGCCGCCATGTCCCTCAGGAACCGCAGGCGCCGGTGCGAGCCGTCACCTCCAACGTGCCGGCCGCTGCCACCAGAACCTCTGCGAATGCGTAGGCATTCAATGAGTACAGGAAACCGCCATTCGTGGACCTCTGGATCCGCCAAGCGGCCATTGGTCATGTGGGTCTGCACAACCGACGCTCCGTCGAAATCGGGACCGGCCCCTGCACCACCGGCATTGGTTTCGTAGTATTGCCAACTCTCATCACCGAAGGTGATGTTGTTCATGGTGCCTTGTGATGCAGCCATGGTACCGAGAGCTCCGAATAAAGTGTCGGTGACGTACTGCGATGTCTCGACGTTTCCCGCGACCACCGCAGCCGGATATTGCGGGGCAAGCATGGACCCCTCCGGAACGATGATGTTCAGCGGCTTTAAACAGCCACCATTGAGTGGAATATCTGCGTCGACGAGTGTGCGAAATACGTAGAGGACAGCAGCCTTGCAGACCGCGGTCGGTGCATTGAAGTTATCTGGCTGCTGCGGTGAAGTGCCGGTGAAATCGATCGTTGCGCTTCGCGTCGCGTGATCCACATCGATCCGCACACGGATTTCGGCCCCGCTGTCCAGCGGATAGGTGAAACTGCCGCCCCTGAGGACACCCAGCACTTTTCGCACGAGTTCTTCCGCGTTGTCCTGGACGTGCCCCATGTAGGCCTGCACGACATCGAGACTGTAGTGACTCGTCATACGCTGGAGTTCCTGCACGCCCTTCTCGCACGAAGCAATTTGGGCCGTGAGGTCAGCCATGTTCTGATCTACGTTGCGCGAGGGATACTCGCCCGAAGCAAACAATTGCCGCGTTTCGCGCTCACGCAGGATCCCATCTTCCACGACCAGGAAGTCGTCAATCAGAACACCTTCCTCTTCCACGACCCGAGAATTTGGCGGGACAGATCCCGGTGTCAGTCCGCCTATGTCGGCGTGATGAGCACGGGCGCCTACGTAAAAGATCACTTCATCGCCAACGGCATCGAATACGGGCCGGACGACAGTTACATCCGGCAGGTGCGTCCCGCCGTTGTATGGCGCGTTGAGCATGTAAACATCGCCCGGCTTCATGGTGTCGTGGCGACTGCGGATGACGGCTGCAATGCTCTCGCCCATTGAGCCCAAATGCACTGGCTGATGCGGGGCATTGGCCACCAACTGACCATCCGGATCGAATATGGCGCAGGAGAAATCTCGCCGCTCCTTGATGTTGACTGAGTAGGCCGTGTTGGTGAGCGCCGCTCCCATCTGCTCGGCGATCGACATGAACATGTTGTTGAAAATCTCGAGCATGACGGGATCCACGGACGTGTGGATATCAGCGGTTTCCTCCGCCTCCATCACTCGATCGAGAATGAGGTGTCCACGGGCGTTGAGACGGGCTTGCCAACCCGGCTCAACAACGTTTGTTCCGTGAGACTCGATGATGATCGAAGGTCCGGCCACGGTATCACCGGGAACCATCTGTGACCGATCCACGACCGGAACACTTCTGTGGCCTCCGTCGACAAAAACCTGTGCCGCGGCGACATGCGGCACATTGTCGCTTAATCGACCCAGGCTCTCATCTCCCATTTCGGGATCGCTGATATCGGCCGCTCCACCGAGCGCTTCGACAATAACGGCCTCGACAACCAGGGACTTGTCAGGCGTCACAAAACCGTAGCGCTGCCGGTGCTGTGCATTGAATGCGTCCTCCATGACTACTCGTGGCCCGAACTCCACAGTCAATGGAGAGTCCGTACCCTCGTAACGCATCAGCACGCGATGATTTATCGAGACCGTGGTATCGGGACCGATCTGTTCCCTCAACTCTGAGAGAGCCGAGGCCTCAAGCCCGTCGATGGTCTTGGCCAATTCGGCAGCCGTGCCATCCTCCAGAGTCAATTCGACGGATTGTTCCCGCATGGCAACGATGTCGGCCAACCCCATTCCGTACGCGGACAGAACACCGGCATGCGGGTGAATGAATACGGTGCGAATTCCCAACGAATCCGCGATACGGCATGCATGTTGCCCGCCCGCTCCACCGAAGCAGCAGAGCGCATATTCCGAAACGTCATAGCCCCGCTGAAGAGAAATCTTCTTGATCGCGTTTGCCATGTTCTCCACGGCAATAGTGAGAAAACCCTCCGCCACCTGCTCGGGTGTGCGTTGATCTCCTGTCGCCTCCGTAATGTTCGATGCCAACTCCGTGAACTTTCTCTCGACAATGTCGGTGTCCAGCGGCTCAACCTGTCGGGGGCCAAACAGGTTGGGAAAGAATCGGGCGTCGATCCGGCCCAGCATGACATTGCAATCAGTGACCGTGAGTGGGCCACCGCGGCGATAACAAGCAGGTCCGGGATTTGCGCCCGCTGAGGCGGGTCCCACCCGATACCGTGCTCCATCGAATTGCAAGATCGACCCCCCCCCGGCCGCGACCGTGTGGATGTGAAGCATGGGCGCGCGCATGCGCACACCCGCGACTTCCGTTTCGAAACTGCGCTCGAACTCGCCGGCAAAATGTGAAACGTCCGTCGACGTACCGCCCATATCGAAGGCGATGACCTTATCGAGGCCAGCCATTTGAGAGGTTCGTACCGCGCCCACCACGCCGCCGGCGGGCCCAGACAGGATCGAATCCTTACCCTGGAACAGCCCGGCATCCGTCAGACCCCCGTTGGATTGCATAAACATCAAGCGCGTGTCGCTCTCATCAGCCAACACCACGGACGCAACGATCTCGACGTATCGCCTGAGAATTGGCGACAGATAGGCGTCCACGACGGTCGTGTCCCCCCGCGAGATGAACTTGATTAGCGGGCTGACCTGATGGCTCACGGAAATCTGCGGAAAGCCGATGTCCCGTGCAATCTCGGCTACGCGTTTTTCGTGTTCCGGATAACGATATCCATGCATGAACGTGATCGCGACGGAACGAATGCCCGATTCGTAAGCTTCCTGGAGGTCGCGGGCGGCACCAGATTCGTCAACGGGAGTATCAATGCTGCCGTCCGCCATGACCCGTTCAGAGACTTCGATGACCCGGTCGTGGACCGGCTCCGGCAAAACGATGTTACGTGCAAATAGGTTTGGTCGCTGCTGATAACCGATGCGCAGCATGTCGCCGAAACCGGCTGTAGTAATCCACACGGTGGGCTCGCCGCGACGCTCCAGCAACGCGTTTGTGGCCACGGTAGTACCCATCTTGATGCTGGCAATGTCGTCATGCGGGAGTACGTCCGACGGCGCCAAGCTCAGGACATCGCGCACGCCCTGCAGGACCGCATCGTCATAGTGCTCGGCGTTCTCCGAGAGGAGCTTGTGAGTCTCGATACGGCCTTCCGGCGATCGGGCGACGACGTCTGTGAAGGTTCCGCCGCGGTCGATCCAGAAGTGCCAACGACCATCACCAATTGTCACCGCGCTCATTGCAATCGGCTCCGCAGGTGCCCCATCATCTTCATTGTCTTCAGGCGTTGCATTGCCGCAGGAGCATGCCCGAGGCAACGGAAACTTGACAAGGCGCCGGAATCACCAGGAGCAAAACAACATGTCTGGACTTGATGACAGAACGCGAAGCGTGACGGTCGGATTTGGTGGGATAGCGGTTTTGTTCCTCCTGCAGATGTTCTCGCCCACCACGACTGGCCTCACCTGTCTGTATCCAGTGGCTGTTCTCGGCGCGTTGTGGACGAATGAGCGCTGGGTTGTATTGACCCTCGGCATCGTGAGCACGGTAGCCGTGCTCGTAACCCCTGTCGCGAACACAGGTTCCGCTGTCAGTTCTACTCAGCTGCAGTACGTCGTGGGAACACTCGTCGCCATCTGGCTGACAGTCTTCGTGCTGCTTTTCAGTCGATGGCATGGGAGTACGGATCACAACGCGCTCTTGCGAAATACCTTCGAAAATCTTCCCGCGGGACTGGTCATTTACGATGCCGATGACCGCATGGTCCTCTGCAACGCGACAAACAAGACACTGTATCCGGCTGTCGCCGACCTCATGGTGCCGGGAGTAACCTTCGAGGAGATGGTCCGCGCGACAGCGAATCGAGACCTTTACGACACCAAAGAATTAGCCGAGGAGTATGTCCGGGAGCGCATCGAACGCCACAAGATTTGCGGACCATCTCACGCCCAGGCCTTGAGTGATGGCCGCCGATTGTTCATCCAGGAAGCCAAACTGCCCGATGGCGGCATTCTTGTGCTTCGTACTGACATCACGTCATTAGGCTAAGTCTCAAGGATCCGGGCCACTCGCCACGCCAACCGTGATGCATCCGACATCAACCGATCACCAAACGATTCTCACGGGATGGATCCCAATCTGGCTCAACCGTCGACGAACCGATCGAGACCTTCTCTTAGGATCGAATTGAATTCCTCGGGCACCTCGACATTCGGAAAATGATGCTGGTCCTCGATAACAGTCAGGGTTGACCCCTGGATACGCTCGTGAATCGCGTAGGTACACTCGATCGGTGCGGCCGGATCACCTTTGGAGCCGATGATGTTGGTGGGCGTCGTGATCTTGTGGAGCTCATCTCGGTATGACAGGCTGGCTACTGCTGAAGTCCCACCGATATAGCCGGGGATCTTCGTGCTGACGAAAACTTCCCGCACCTTGTGATAGTCCGCGTTGGCAGCCTCAGCAAATGCGTCCGTAAACCAGTACCGATCGGTTGCGTCCCACACCGGCACCATACCCGCCCGGCGCACGAGTTCCTGACGTTTGTCGATCCACACCCGATGCTCGGGCTCGGTGTACGAAAGCGTGCAGCACAGGGAAAGGGAATGAACCCGTTCCGGATGGTGAATTCCCAGTCCCTGGCCGATCATGCCGCCCGTGGAAATACCCACCCAATGAACGGTATCGAGCCCGAAGGCATCGAGCAGCCCGACGGCGTCCGAATCGAACTGGGCCAGCGTGTACCTCCCTTCAGGTGCATCGGTGTCGCCCGCCCCCCGGAAGTCATAGCGCAGGATGCGGTAGCGGTCGCTGAGCGCCGGCACTTGCCAGTCCCACAGTTTGTGACTGGTGCCCATGGCGTGAGCCATGACGATGACCGGACCGTTCTCGGGACCGTCCCAGCGATATGCGATGTCGATGTCGCCGATGCGGATCTTGTCGATGGCAGCCATGTGGGGAACTTTACAGCATCATTGGGAAGGTATGTGCAGAACACCCCGCGACGTCTCGGGAACGGCCAAGCGAGTCGGCTAAATCACGGCAGCCAACGCTTGGCGCACGGCTTCGGGTTTGAGACCGTGTGCCGAGATATACGGCGCGGCCTCATCCATAATCAGATCGATATCGCCGATGCGCCGGTAATGTGCGAAGCGATCTTCATGGTGAAAGCCCATCGCCTCGCCGAGGATGGTGCAGACGTTCTTCACGGGGAGATCGGGAGCGCCATAGTCCTTGCCGCTGAGTTCGCGCTGACACGAATGGTACATGGTCGCCATGACATCGCACTCGCGCGCCGCCTTGCCGAACAGGACCTGCATAATCTCTTCGTAGCGCTCGGCCGTTGCCAATGTCATCGCCTGCGCAGTGTAATAGGCACCGAGTTCCTCGAACGTGGGGAGTTCGACCAGTTCGACACCAGGAATCGCGCTCAGGATGCCAGCACCCAGTACTGTTAAAGTCGAACGGATTGGTATTCGAGGATGGGATCGTTGCCAGCCTGCAGATTCGCTGCGGGATCGAAACAAGAAACCTCCTTTTTCGCTGTTATTCATCCGCTGTTGCGTTCAGTGCGCATTGTGGGTGCCCATGGACTGCATGAGGTAAACTCCTCAGGAACTCATTTCACAGGGAGAACCTATGTCCTTCGACCCTTATCTCGACGCAGTCGCACTGGCCCGGGCGTATCAGAATAAAGAAGCTTCTGTTCGCGAGACCGTCGAGGCGCTACTGGCGCGCATCGACAAACACGACCCGAAACTCGGCGCCTTCCAGGCGCTGTACGCGGACGAGGCGCGCGCCGCTGCCGAGGCGACCGATCGTGCAATGGAAAATGGTCATCGCGTGGGGCCCTTCCACGGAATTCCGTTCGCCCTTAAGGACATTATTGACGTGGAAGGGCGCATCACTACGGGTGGTTCCGCAGCCATGGCCGACCGTGTCTCACCAAGCACGGGTACGATCGCACGTCGCCTGTTGTCCGCAGGCGGCATCCTCGTCGGCAAAACCAAGACCGTCGAAGTAGCGATGGGTGGTTGGGGTACCAACCAGCGTATGGGAACACCCCGGAATCCGTGGGATCTCGAAACCCACCGAACGCCCGGCGGCTCGTCGAGCGGTTCCGGAGTCGCGGTCGCTGCGGGTCTGGTTACGTGTGCTGTAGGCACGGATACCGGCGGGTCAGTTCGGGGCCCGTCGGCGTGGAACGGTATCGTGGGTCTCAAGGTCACCGAGGGCTTCCTGCCGACCGACGGCATCATTCCCTATTCCCATACTTTGGATACTCCCGGCCCCATGGTGCGATCGGTCCGGGATGCAGCCTTCATGTTTGATGTCATGGCAGGACATGAAGCACACGAACTCGAAGCTCATCTAGCTGATCCTGGCGCCCTGAACACATCACCGAGCATGGGCATCAAGGGATTCAGACTCGGTGCCCTCACCGACCGCGACCGGGAGTTGCTGGATGAAGACATCCTGGCCCTTTACGACGCTGCTCTCGTGCAGCTGCGATCCCTAGGCGCAGAAATCGTTCCCTTTGAGCCACCGATCGACTACGACGCCATGGCTGAAGCCAATGGTTTCGTTTTCTCTGCGGAAGGCTTCACGCACCACGGTAAGATGATGGAAGATCCGGACTCACCGGTTGACGAGGATGTTCGACCCCGCGTGCTCCAAGGGCGTGATATCGCGGCCCACGAGTACATCGGGGCCATGCTGAAACGGCAGGAACACATCGCGTTTTTTCTCGAGCACCTCAGAGGACTGGCAGGTGTGGTGACGCCAACGATTCGAACAGCGGCGATCCCGATCTCTGATGCAGACCAGAAAAGTACGCCCGCCTTCCTGACGCGGCCGTTCAACTACCTCGCCATGTGTGCCCTCTCGATACCCATGGGGCTGACGCCAGGAGGACTCCCGGGAGGCCTGCAGATTGTCGCACGCGGCGGCGACGAGGCAACGGCTCTACGGATCGGTGCAGCCTATGAACGCGCGCAAGGCGGGATTGGCCATCCGGATCTATAGGCGAACACCCTGTGTCCACCAGTCTCGCGCACGGCGTCATCGACCTGGCCCGCGCTTATCGAGCAGAAGAGACGACCGCACACGAGACCGTGCAGGCTCTTCTCCAACGCATCGAGGCACTCGATCCGAAACTCGGAGCGTTTCAATCCGTTTACCCGGATGACGCTCTGGAGGCAGGGGCAGCAGCAGACTCCGCAAGAATGGCGGGACATGAGATCGGTCCCTTTCATGGCATCCCCTTTGCGCTCAAAGACGTCATCGATGTCGCAGGACGGATGACGACCGGTGGCTCGATGACCACGGCCAAAAAAACGGCAGCGCGGACATCAGAAGTCGCAAGGCGCCTGATAGCAGCCGGCGGCATCCTCATCGGCAAGACCAAGACCATCGAGTTTTCAATGGGTGGCTGGGGCGTCAACCAGCATCTGGGAACACCTCGAAATCCCTGGGACCCGCACACCTACCGCGTTGCGGGTGGATCTTCCAGCGGTTCTGCCGTTGCCGTCTCCGCAGACATGGTCCCAGTGGCCCTGGGCACTGATACCGGCGGTTCGGTCCGAAATCCATCGGCGTGGTGCGGAGTCGTCGGCTTGAAAACAACACACGGTAGTTTGCCCATGGATGGGATCATTCCCACCGCCTACTCACTCGATACGGTGGGGCCCATCACCCGTTCTGTTGCAGACGCCGCCTTCATGTTCGATCTCATGAAAGGGGCCGAACCTGCAAACCTGTACCGGCACGTCGAATGCAAGAGAGGCATCGCCAATGGAAAAGAAGAGAGTCTGAGGGGCTTGCGAGTTGGCGTTCTCCCGCATCGGGAACGCGAAGGTATGCAGACATCCGTCCTAGACCTCTATGACCACGCCCTCCACCGGCTACGTTCGACTTCGGCGGAGATCGAGGTCTTTGAACCTCCGATGACTTACATCGAGCTGGCGCACGCCAACCGGGAAATCGCAACGGCTGAGGCCTATACCCATCATGGCGCACTGATGGAGGACGCAGACGCGCAAGTTGACGAAGATGTTCGCCAATTGATCCTGCCCGGTCGTGCCGTCTCCGCCCGCGATTACATTGCAGCCCGTTTACAGCGTCAGCAGAACATCCAGACCTTCCTGGATCGCTTACGAGGCTTCGACGCGCTGCTGACGCCCACGCTCGGTATGACACCCGTGCCGCTTGATGAGGTCCAGCCACGAGATTATCCCGCAGGCTTCACCCGCCCGGTAAACTATCTTGCGATGTGTGCTTTGACCGTTCCGATGGGATTAACGCCGGACGGGCTTCCGGGAGGCTTGCAGTTCATAGCTCGTGGCGGTGAAGAGGCCACGGCCCTGCGCATCGGCAGGGCCTATGAAACAGTACGCGGAAAGCTCGAACGTCCTCCGGTCTAGGTACGATCTGTATCGTCACTCAGCGGCGGCGGGAGATTGTTCGAGATCAGCAAGCAACGCGCCCACTGCATTCTCGACAACCGTCCCCTTGAAAAAATCAGGGTTCATTCCGGCATGTAATGTCGCGGGATTTGCGAATGTGAATTCACGGGAATCTGCATCCGTCATGAGGCCATCTTCGACACGCTCATGCGCCTCGGCCAACACGCCAGCCATCACGGGCACGTCCCAATGGCCAATGTCAGAGCCGAGTACGGCCTTAAATTTTGCCCCAAACGGAAGGCCGGATCCGCTGAACGCGAGCGGGACCATTACGTCGTCGGCTTCCCAGCCGAACCAAAGCGGTTTAACAAAACGGTCGAGAACAACTTCCGCTTTCTCGATTCCTGCAGCAGCAAACTCATCCAGGAACGGTAGATCGGGATCACTGATCTTGCCGTCGGCAGCGAGGCTGAAGAAGCCGGAGCCTTCATCCGCGCCAGCTAGCCGGGAGAACGTCTCACCGCCATATCTTCTGAAACAATCGTGGAGCAGTGACAGATCCAGCTTTGCTGGATCGAGATATTTCATTCCCGACATGCCTCTCTTACGCCACACCTCCACCAGGGTCGCAAACGTGCTGATAGCCCATCCGACCCCACCCTCCAGAATCGCGAAATTGAGATCGGGAAATCGTCTCGTCAGGCCCCCGAAGAAGATCGATTTCGCAAACGCCTCACCTGCTTCAGAAAAGCGGCCGGTCTGGTTGTACATGTAGGTGGAGATCGAGCGCCGCCAACCATGCCCCTGCATGAACGAATGTGCGGTTGGCGAGCCTCCAAGGTCCAGGCACCGTTGCCAAAGCGGATCGTAATCGTATTCCGAATCGAGTCCGAGACAGTCAATCCAAACCCCTCGTTCTGATTCATTCGAATCAGCGCTGGCTCCGATCGCCCTCGGCACAACGCTCGCAACCATAGCTACCTTCAGACCGAGTTCACCGATCGCGTGGTCCAGTTCGGCGATGGCTTCTTCCGGCGTGTGTGTTGGAATTGTGGCGGCCGGCGTAAGTCTGTCACCAACGTCAGCGAATAATTCGGCCACCATTACGATCTGCGCCCGACAACCCGCCTGGCGAAGTTCGTCGTCCGGTTCGTCGAACAGAAAAAACCAAGGGTGGGATACGTAATGCAAAAATCGAATCCGAATTCGTCAAGACGCTCTTTCAGCAATCTCGGCAACATTGACGCGGCCCGGTCCATTGTCTGGCTGGTCGGCACAGCCCAATAAGGAGGCCGACCGAAACGATACTCCCTGCGCTGCTCAGGGGTGAGCGCATACCACATGGCATTGGGAGAGGTTTTCGAGCGCTCGACGTGGCGCTCGACCATCTTGGGACCGGCAACCTGTTTGAGAAAATCGAGATAAACGGGAATGTATTCGAGCATATGGCCATCTGCATCGATCACAAGATGATCGAGCCTGGCGCGAATATCATTTGAAGACACAGTGCGTTCCAAACCTCGGTTGGTTGATCTCAGGCAGCGCAAACCATGAACTCCGCGCGCGAAAACGGCCTGAGGTATGGACTTGGGACTTCAGGCGCTGGAAAGTACAACCTTCACGTTGTAACAAGCTCTATCCGATCGGGGCTAAATTCGGCACTGGCTCATGAAGCTCGAAAAACTCACTCTCAAGGGTCTACGCGCGCGCGCAGTAGTGACAAAGCTTAATAGACCGATCGTCAATCGACTGGTGACCATCGAAGACTGGCCGCTCATCTTGATCGACCTCTATACCGAGGAAGGTGTAACCGGACACAGCTATCTGCAGCCGTATGCCAAAAAGGCGATGCGCTACCTCATTCCGGCGCTAAACGACATGGCAGACCTTCTCCAGGGTCGAAGCATCGCTCCTTTTGAATTCTTTGACACGGCACGGACATCGCTTCGCTATGTAGGTTATTCGGGTCAGTCACTTGTCGCTGTATCAGGGCTGGATATGGCGGCCTGGGACGCGCTGGCCAAGGCCGCAGAGGTTCCGCTTTGTGTGCTGCTCGGGGGAAAGCTGGGTCCCGTCAAGGTATACAACAGCAATGGACTATGGTTGAAAACGCCGAGCGAAGTCGGTGATGAAGCGGTCGAGTTGGTGAATGAAGGCGCTTTCGATGCACTCAAACTGCGGCTTGGACGGAAGAGTGCAGCAGAGGACATCGACGCGATCGAAAGCGCGCGCGGGAGCGTTGGTGGCGCCGTCGAGTTAATGATCGATTTCTCCCAGGCACTCGATATGTCGGAGGCCCTGAGACGCTGCCATGCCATCGACGATTTGGGATTATCCTGGATCGAGGATCCCATCAATTACGAGAATCTGGACGGTTGTGCGGTGCTCACTGAAAACCTGAAGACTCCGATTCAGATCGGGGAGCATTTTTACGGACCCAAGGATCTTCACAATGCGATCCAGAAGCGGGCTTGCAACTTCGTTATGCCCGATTTTATGCGTATCGGAGGGGTGACCGGCTGGTTACGTTCGTCACCGATCGCAGCCGCCGCTGGAATTCCCATGTCGACGCATCTCTATCCGGAGGTGGCGGCACACGTGATGCGCGTCACCGAAACCGCGCACTGGTTGGAGTGGCAGGACTGGGCCGAGTCGATCCTGCAGAACCCCTATGTCGTGAGGAATGGATATCTCCAAATACCTGACGCTCCTGGCCTGGGTCTCCAATGGAATGAGGATTTCGTCAACGCGCACCTCATCGATCTTTAGACAGGCGCTCGTCGGCACTTGTTACAGGACTATAATATCGGCATGGATTGACCCATATTTATGGGTTTCGGGTGTCGATACCAGAGAAGGCCGGGAAGGAAATGATTAAATGGATTTCGTGAAGAACGCCTGGTACGTGGCCGGCTGGGGTAGTGAATTCGATCAACAACTTCTCAAGGTAAAAATTCTCAACGAAGACCTCGTCATGTACAGGACTTCCGCTGGATTTGTGACTGCCCTGCTGGATCGCTGCCCTCACAAATTGTTACCCCTCTCGATGGGTCAATTGATCGACGACAACATCCAGTGCGGTTATCACGGAACGACCTTCGATGCCGCGGGAAAATGCACCCATATTCCCGGCCAACCCCGGGTACCGCCAACTGCTTGCGTACGGGCCTATCCGGTGTACGAGCGACACGACATCGTGTGGGTGTGGATGGGTGACCCGGAAAAAGCGAATACCGACGTGGTGTTCGATCTACCCCAGATGAGCGACCCGGCCTGGGACAATCACCAGGGTGACGCACTCCATATCAAGTCGAGTTACATCAATGTGGCTGAGAACCTGGTGGACCCGGCTCATGTGACCTATGTCCATCCGACAACACTGGGCAGCGCCTCACACGCCGATGTTCCTGTCGAATACCAGACCAAGGGCGATCCAATCCTCGCCTACAGATGGATTCGCAACGCACCCCCCATACCCTTCTTTCAGGAATACGGGGACTTCGAAGGCAATGTAGATCGTTGGCAGTACTTTTACCTGCATCTCCCGAGTACGGCAGTGATCGACTTTGGCAGCGCCGACGCAGATCCAGGCTCGACCGAAGACCGTCGAGATGAGGGTATCAGGGTCTTTTCGCTTCACTTCCTGACACCTGTCAGCGGCAACTACACCATCGACCGCTGGATGCACATTCGCAACACAAAGGTCAAAGACGAGGCCACGGCGCAAAAAATGGATGAGATGTTCCGGGTTGCGTTCTCCGAAGACAAAGACATCCTCGAGGCGGTCCAAACCGAGGAAGAGAAGCCTCAGAATGGCATCCAACTTCAGCTCGCGATCGATCAGGCCTGCATCGCCTATCGCGCCCGAATAAAGGAGATGTCGGAGGCAGAGCTGGATACCTGAGACGTCTCAGGAGCTAGCGGTTGCGAGGCAATATCCGCCGAATGGAGATCTGACGGCCGCGCATGGTCTCCCGATAGAAGACATAGAGTCCGCTACCTACGATCAGTGCCATTCCGGCCATCGCCGAAACGTCGGGCCAGTCGCCCCAAAGCATGATGCCCCAAAATAGAGCCAGCGGAAGTGCTGCGTACTCAAACGGCGCAACAATGGCTGGCGGCGCAACACGGTACGCCTGAGACAGGAGGTAAGCCCCGATTGCGATCAACACACCACAACCCAGCAAAAGTACGATCTCCAGGCCCTCAGGCATGGACCAGGCACGAAACAGAAAATCGATGCTTGGATGGTCTGATCCGGCAAGTCGGCCGTCGCCAATGCTCAGACCGACGCCGGCACTTACAATTGCGAACGCGACATGCACATACAATGCCATTGAGGATGCACGATCCGTGGCACCCAGCCGCCGCGTTACGATCTGCATGAGCGCGTAGGCGAGCGCAGCGCCTACCGGAAACAACGCCACCAGTTCGATCGTTCCCTGGCCGGGCCTGAGCATGACGATCATCCCGGCCATGCCAACCAGGACGGCAATCCAACGCCGTAATCCCACTTCCTCCCCAAGCAGGGGCACTGACAGCGCGGTAATGAACAGAGGCGCCAAGAAGAAGACGGCAGTGGCTTCGGCAAGTGGCATGCTTGCCACGCCCATGAAGAAGCACATGTTGGCGGTAATGAGGAGAACAGACCGGGCCAGATGAAGGACGGGCCGGTTCGTGCGCAACAACCCAAATCCGCCCTCGAAATGGACAATAATGAGGGTGATCACCACGGCAACGACCGAGCGTGCCAAGGTAATTTCGTGTAGCGGAAATGTCCCGCTGAGCCATTTGATCAATGCATCCTGCAACGTCAGAGCTGACACACCACCGAAGATGCAAAGGATTCCCAGGCGCACATGATGCGCGAGTATAGCGGGTGCTGATTGCTGGGAATCGTGCGACATTGAGTTGCTTCGAAATGGTGCGACGTGATCCGACTGGGCCGGATTCAGCGACATTTTTCAAATACAAGTCCGCGATGCCGCTTGTGCTCGTCTACACGATCCAATCACACATTGCTACAATGTGCAGGCTTGGGTTGATACGTTTCGGAGGCAGAATGGAGACGACGGGATTAGAATCTCTGCACGTTCTCGTTGTAGACGACGACTCATTCCTGCGAGAAATCTGTTCGACGGTCTGCACCGCCTCATGGACCAGCCTGAAAAATGTCCAAGCCAGCATGAATTCTACGAGCAGTTCCGAAGCGTGTTTCCCTACCCGCTCGATGTACACCTCGGTACAAATTTTTTGCAGATTCTGGCAATTCTCGGCCATTCGCCTGTCTTGCCGGTCCTACAATCCTATTTTGGAACCGACGACCTGGTCGTTCCCTTTGGAAGCATGCTGGCCCGATACGTCGAGCCCCGATCAGGCGAAGGTACGGTTTACTGGCATCAGGACGGAACCACGATCGAATCGACGAGTCTCGTCACATGTTGGATACCGTTTTCGCCCTACGGATTTATGGCGCCTGGGCTCAAGATCGCACTTCCCAATCTGCTGAGATTGATCGACGCTACGGAGTTTCCCGAGCACGCGTTGAGCGCGGAAAAATGGGATATCTGGAAGCCAATTTGCGGCATCGGTGACGTTATCGTGTTCGACGCCTATGTGCCTCATAGCACCCAATACCACGAGCGAATGCATTGACCGAGGTACAGTATAGAGGTGCGGCTCACCACCGCGACAAAGGTCCACGATCAGCCGAGCGAACGGATCCACTACATTTATGAGTTCGAGTCCGGCATGATTCACGACGCGACTTAGGACGGTGACAGGTTCAAGCCAGCCGGTTCACCGCCACTTCACCTTCTTTCATAACAAGCTTGATCCGCGTCATCTCCTGAAGGTACGAGATATCGTCGAGTGGATTGCCATCGACAGCAATGATGTCGGCAATCTTGCCAGTCTCGACCGTACCGAGGTCATCGAGCATGCCAATGGCGTCCGCGGCATTCCGGGTGGTGGTTTGGATGGCTTCCATCTCGGTCAAGCCTAAGGATGCATAGATCGCCAACTCCCGAGCGTTGGATCCAAAGGTCGGATGCCAACACGTGTCGGTTCCCATGGCGAACTTCACGCCCGCCTCCCGATAACGTTCAAACGAGGCGAAACAGTTATCCGCAATCTCCTTCGCCTGCTCGAGGACAAACTCTTCGGTGCCCCGACGGCGTCGTTCTTCGATGACCGTTTCTTCGCGAAGGGCCAATGTGGGCACGTTGTAGAGGCCCGATTCAGCCAATTGAGATACTGCATCGTCATCGACGTAGGTGCAGTGCTCTACCGTATCCACGCCCGCTTCCAGCGCCATCTTGACCGACAACGGCGTATGGCAATGGGCGGCTACGGGCTTCTGATAAGCATGCGCCTCGTCAACGACGGCCTCGAGTTCTTCCTGCGTCATGTTTCTGTCCCATAGATCGTCATGACGATCGAACGAGCATTGGCCGCCGGATACACAAGTCTTGAGGAAGTCCGCGCCGTCCCGGAGATTTCGGCGAGATGCCCTTCGAATGTCCCACGGTCCATCCCCGTACCGTTCCAGATCGCGGACGATCACGCGTGGCTGCATCCGATCGTGGTGACTCCCCGTGGTCAGTACGAACCCGCCAGCAATCAGGCGAGGGCCCTGCATCTTTCCAGCGGCAATAGAGTCTCGAAGCGCACCCATCTCCTGAACGAAATTGCGGCCGTGCGGTGTCACCCAATCCATGTCTCGCAGAGTCGTAAATCCAGACTCGAGAAGCACCCGAGCGTTCTTGGCTGCGTCCAGAAGCATTTCTGCCGGTGTCCGAATGACGTTGGCGAGTTCGATGTGTGCGTAATCACCGTCATTCGCCGACGAAAGATGGACGTGCAAATCCATCATGCCTGGCATCAGGACACAGTCACCGCAATCGATAACCCTCGCGCTGTCTGTTTTTGTGGCGCCTGCTTTGCTGTCGACACCAGTAATGCGACCACCCTCAACCACGATCTCGGGATCGGAGACGGGTTCGCCTCCATTCCCGTCGATTAACAGGCCACCTTTGAGTATCAATGCCTCAGACATGGCTTCCTCCGCTTCTTTTGCCGGCTCAACTCTATGATAGGCGTGCCGAGCATGATGGAGAAAGGATGCAATTGACCAAAGGGCATGGCACGGAGAAACTCCAGCCCATGTTCGGTGAGTTCGGAGCGGTCACGTTCACACTGTGGCGACAGCGTCTGGCTGCGCTGCTGCATGTGCTGCAGGAGCGTAAACGGCGAACGCGGTTCTTCTACGCAAAGCTATTCCTGTTCTTTGTCGGCCTTAATGTCGCCTGCTATTGGATAGCCATGCTGACAGCATTCCCGGAAGTCACGTTCGGGCCACGGCAGGTGCACTATTTCTGGGTCCAAATTCCTGTCGGTCTCCTCGGAGCCCTGTTCGACAGTTTGTCCCTGTTCGTCACAGTCTACATGGTGCGTCGCGCACTTGCGTCGGCCACGAATGGGTCCTATGTGGCGCACCTCAGCGTCGACATCGGCATCGCTGTCCTAGCGACATTCTGGGTCCTTTTCGTCTTTTCTGCCTCCGGGTGGATGATCAGCCTAATGGGGTCGCAACCGGAGTCTCTGGTGGCTCGGAATTCGGCATACCAAGACCGTTTGTTTCAGGCTTTGCAGGACCCCACCGGACGGGAGGAACTTCGTAATATTTACTTCGGAGTTCTCATGGGATTGTCGGCGGCACTTCCGACACTGACCCATGTATACTGCTCGCTGCGTGCGGCCGCGAGCTCGATACGAGGAGCGGCACCGATACAGGCTTGATGGGGCCGGAGCGCGCCAAACATGTGACTGGAGAAAAATCATGAGCGATGCGGCGATATCCCAGAAACAGGACATCATGGATAAAACGGCAGAGCAATTCGGTGCTCAGAGCCGTGATCCGGGATGGACTCTCACTCAGAAGTTGGCGCTGGCCTGCCGCATCCTGGCAAGAGAGGGACATGGCAGCGGTCTGGCCGGTCAAATGACGGCCCGGGGCGGCCCTCCCGGAACCATGTGGACCCATCCATATGGCTTTGGATTCAATGAACTCAAAGCCAGCGATTACATGCTTGTGGACGAACAGCTGAACGTCCTCGAGGGTGACGGCACTCCCAACCCGGCCAACCGATTCCATTTGCACGTCTACAAGGTGCGCCCTGACGTTCAGGCAATCGTGCACACCCATCCGCCGTGCATTTCTGCCTTGTCGATGATCGGCGAGGAACTTGCTGTCTCGCATATGGATACCTCGCTTCTATACGAAGACTGTGCCTACCTGCCGCATTGGCCGGGCGTACCCTTTGGTGACGGCGAAGGGGAATTGATCTCTGGAGCATTGGGCGACAAGCGAGCCATCCTGCTCGCCCATCATGGTCAGTTGTGCGCCGGCAGATCGGTGGAAGAGGCAACCGTTTTAAGCGTCACCATCGAACACGCCGCAAAGATTCAGCTCTTGGCACGCGGTGCCGGTGAAATCAGGCCGATCGTGCCTGAGTTAGGCCGCGAGGCTCATGACTGGCGATTGCGTCCTGAACAGATTGCGCTCAATTTCCAGTACTACGCCCGCCAAGCCTTGGCTGAAGGTGAAGACTGCCTGCAGTAACCCTGGACTCAACGAGTTATGCAGATAGTTCCGCCTTGCGGCGGTCTTTCTCGGCAATTGTATCCGCCCGGACCAGCAATCGCTGCGCGCGCTCGACGATGGGCACGTCAATCATCTTGCCCTCCAGGGTGATGGCGCCCAGACCTTTTTTCTCGGCCTCGTCGTATGCCGACATGATTTCCTGGGCCTTGTTGATCTCACCCGATGTCGGCATCAATGCCGTGTTGAGAATCGGAACAACGGACGGATGGACGCAGGTCGCACCCTCGAAGCCGAATTTGCGGGACCGGCGTACCGCCTCAGTCACCCCCTCGGTGTCCGCATAATCGGCCACCGTGCCGAAGAACCCGAGCGGCATAATGCCGGCAGCACGTGCAGCGTATTGAACGGTCTGCTTAGGGACGTAGAGCGTTTCCGCATCGGGCGTCATTCCGGCCTCCAATGCAAAATCCTCCGATCCCAAGCTCATGGCAACGATACGAGAATCGGCGCGGGCTATCTCTTGCGCGCGGAAATAGGCGGCAGGACTTTCCACGACCGCGACGAACATGGTCGATCCCGGGACCCGACCCTGTTCCCGTTCTACTTCGGTTGCCACTTCTGACATCAATTGCGCATGTTCCGGTGATTCTGTCTTCGAAATCCAAATGGCATCTGCGCCCGCTGCAATGGCTGCCTCCATGTCAGCGAGCGCGGTTCGAAGCGGGCGGTTGATCCGAACGAGAACATCGGCGCCGTGCCTGACCACAGATTTGACGGCGCCGGGAAGCGCCTCTCGGGCAGCAGTCTTCTCTGTCGGTGGTACGCTGTCCTCCAGATCAAGGATGATGGCGTCGGCATCACGTGTGTGCGCTTTGTCCACAAAGCGAGGATTATTCGCCGGCACATACAGCAGCGACCGCCAAACAAGCACATTCCGGTCGTTCACAGGCAACCCTCCTTCGTAAGCTCGCTCACTTCGGAAGCCGAATAACCCAACATCTGGAGAATTTCGGAATTGTGCTCACCAAGTTTGGGGGCGGGACAGGTAAATCCACCCGGCGTGCCGGAAAGGCGTGGCACAACGTTGTGCATGGGCAAATAACCGAGATCTTCGTCCGGTGCCTCAACGAGAATTTCGCGTTCACGAAAATGGGAGTCCTCCATGATGTCACCGATGTCATTGACCGGCGCAACCGTAGCCCCCGCTTCGCGGAATACCGCGAGACATTCATCTCGGTCCCGATCACCAATCCATCCGCCAATGATCTCGTCGATTTCCGCACGGTGATCGAGACGCGCCTGGTTGGTCGCGAATTTCGGATCTTCGATCATGTCTGCCCTGCCAACAGCAGCGAATATCCGGGCTGCCAGCGGCTGTGTCGAACCCGACATGGCAAGCCACTTGCCATCCCGGGTCTTATAGACGTTGCGCGGAGCGGCCGTGTTTGACCGACTCCCCACCCGCTCGCGGACCCGTCCGGTCACCTGATGCCATGCTGCCTCCGGCCCCAAAATCGAGAACGCGGGTTCAAGCAAGGACATATCGATAATCTGACCGGCGCAGCTGCCCTTTTCCCGAGCACGCACCGCAATCAAAGTCGCCATCGCCCCATAGAGGCCCGTCACCATATCCGCCATATGGATTGGCGGGAGCACCGGCTCACGATCCGGAAATCCGTTGCGATAGGCAAATCCCGACATGGCTTCAATGAGCGTGCCGAATCCGGGCAATTCTTGATACGGACCCGTCTGTCCGAACCCCGAAACGCGAACAACGATCAGTTCCGGATTCCGGGCCATCAAGACGTCCGGTCCCAACCCCATCTTTTCCAGCGTTCCCGGCCGATAATTCTCGATGAATATGTCCGATGCCTCTACCAAGTCGAGTAATACCTCCTTCGCAGCATCCGTACGCAGGTTGAGTGTCAGGCTCTTCTTGTTTCTGCCGTACACCTTCCACGAAAGCGAATGACCATCAACAAGCCAGGCACGCAGCGGATCGCCTCCATCCGGTGACTCCACTTTGATGACCTCCGCACCGTAGTCGGCGAGCTGAAGGCTGATCATGTTCCCCGCGAGGACGCGGGAGAGATCGATCACTCGGAGACCGTTGAGCGGCCCCTGAAACTGCGGATCATATTCAATCTGTCGAAGTGGCCTGCTGCCGCCAGTTTCAGATGAAGAAGCCACTTCATCTGCAGTTTCACTCATGACCGCGTTCCTTGTCATTATGAGCTGGCGCCGCCAGCGATTGATTCCGAGAAAGCTACCCTAAGGGTCGCACTTGGAGCGCCGCAAGGCGTGAGATACACAGGTGCCCAACGGATAACCTCGAAACCACACCGCTGTCAGAAAAGGGATCGAACTCATGCAACAAAGGACCCTGGGAAGCTCCCAACTCGCCGTGTCAGCTATGGGGTACGGTTGCATGGGTCTGTCGGGTCCCTACGGTCCCGCCCGCGATGATGACTCGATTGCCGTGCTCAAAGAGACGTTCGATCTTGGCATCACTCTGTTCGATACCGCCGACGTATATGGCAGCGGCCATAACGAAGAACTCGTCGGTCGAGCCCTAAGAGGCGTAAGAGACCAAACGGTGCTGGCGACCAAGGGCGGTTTCCAGCGGCATGATGACGGCTCGATGTCGGTTAACGGCAATCCCGACTACATCCGGTCCGCTTGCGAGGCCAGCCTCAGACGACTGGGACTCGACCACATCGATCTTTACTACCTTCACCGGGTCGACCCAGACGTTCCCGTGGAAGACACGGTAGGCGCCATGGCGGATCTCGTGAATGACGGCAAGGTGCGCTATATCGGATTATCTCAGACCGATTCGGAAACCCTGCGTCGGGGACACCGCACTCACCCGATCTCGGCACTCCAATCCGAGTACTCCCTGTGGGTCCGTGAACCCGAATCTGACGTCATCCCGGTATGCAGCGAGCTGGGAATCGGATTTGTCCCCTTTTGCCCCCTTGGCCGAGGATTTCTGACGCGGCGCATTAGGTCGATCGATGGTCTTTCTGAAGATGACCTCCGACGCAGCGTGCCCCGCATGAATGCCGGCAATATGTTGAAGAACGAGCCGTTGCTGGCAAAACTCGATGAGATCGAGGCGCAGAAAAACTGTACGCCGGGACAACTGGTCCTGGCCTGGCTGCTGCACAAAGCCAAGTACATCTGTCCCATTCCCGGAAGTCGCAAGATTGAGCACATGCGCGAAAACGCCGCAGCGGCTCATCTCACGCTTTCCGCAGACAAGGTTTCTGAACTCGACAGCTTGTTTCCTGCAGGCACGGTTGCCGGCTCGAACAGGCCCGAATTTTTGCAGGCGGTTGAGTCCAATTAGGCGTGTTAAGGCTTCGGCCGCCCTGGTCACGCCACGATCAATGGGCGCTCACTCGGCACTCTATTTCAAGTAATCCTGGAGTGTCTTACCCACATCGAGCGGAAAGGATTCGTCCAGCACGCTGAGTTGCGAAATTCGATCGAGCCGGAAAGGCCGAAAGTCCTGGCGCAGCTCGCACCACGAGGCCAAGTGCCAGACCGGCCCTTAGAATACCAGTGCCAAAGGCCGGAATATCGGTCGTTTCCCGAAGATGTCGACAAAGCTGCAATCCATCCTCTCCGGGCATCATGACGTCGAGAACGACAAGATCAACCGCGGCAGACTTCAATAGCCGTCGAGCAGACGCACTATCCTCGGCGAGGCTCGCACGCAGCCCATGCTTCTCCAAGTAACGGGCCAGCGGCTCGCGAATATCCCTGTGGTCATCGACCACAAGCACGTGGGGTGTCGGTTCCATACGCCACACCTAATGGTGCCAACCCGTCTATTCAGGCAAAAAATTGTAACAAAGTTTGTCAGCGATCCCGTCGATCAAGACTCGCGACGCATTGGGAAGATGTCCGGCAACGTTTTGCGACAAACACCTCCTACATATTGCGCATCAACAAGCGACGTAGGAGTGGATCATGAAAACGAGAACAAAAGCCTTGATCGGTGTCGGAGTCGCCGCAGTCATCGGCAGCGTAGCGATCGCCGGCGCCAGTTTTGCCGAACGCGGCTTCGGTGGACACCACGGCCTTGGCGGCCATCACGGCATGGGATTCATGGCAAAAGGTCAATTCGGCCTCATGGCAATGGAAATATTCGACTCCATTGACGCGAATGGCGACGGCATGATTACCCAAGCCGAGATCGACAAGGTTCGCAACGAACGCCTTGGAAACCACGATCGGGATGGTGACGGCAATCTCAGCCTCGAGGAGTTTGCCGGGGTATGGCACGAAACCACCCGCCCCCTGACCGTATGAGCATTCCAGATGTTGGATACGGACGGAAATTCCGTCATTACGCGAGCCGAGTACGACCGACCTCTGGCCAACATCGTCGAGCGGCTCGATCGCAACCAGGACGGTGGCCTCTCAATGAGTGACCGGTGGCGCCACCGCTACGGCGGCAAAGAGCGAGATGACGACGACTAGGAAGTTCACCGCGGCAATTCGGCTCGGGTTGCAACCTCCCCAACCCGGGCCGGACCGCGACCGGCTAAACGTGATTCCGCAACATCAATTCCTTGGGATGAGGCGAAAGATAAGTCTGATTCGCGAGATAGGGCACATCATGCAACCGCACGAAATGACGAAACAGCGTGACCGGAACGACCAGCGGCACGAGGCCCAGACGAAAGTCTTCGATGACCTGATGGAGTTCAGCTTTGCTGTCCGCATCAAGCAGCTTCTTCAGGTGACCCGCCATATGTTGCAAGACATTGGTGTGCTTGCGCGTGGTCGCGGGTCGGGCCAGAGCACGCATGAAAAGCGACCGGTAATCGCGAGCCACACCTTTACGGGCGGTGCCTTTCGCGCCCGCTACGAGGCGGCCCAGCTCCGCATAGGTTTTGGTGTCATGTGCCAGTAACAAGAATTTTTCGGCCGTGTGAAAGGCCACCAGGTCGCCGGTCCGCCACGTACCCGAAAACATTGCCTTGAGGCGCTGATAGGCAAATACACATTCGATAAAATTTTCGCGCAATGCGGGATCGTTCAACCTGCCCTCCTCTTCCATGGGCAAATCGGGAATTGAATCGGCCAGCGCGCTGGCAAAGGAACCGCGACCGTCCCGCGACGGAGCTCCTCCCGTCCCGTAAACCCGCACCCGATACAGTCCGCAACTCGGTGAATCCTTCTTCAGGATGTAACCATGTAAATCCAGGTTACGGAGTTCCTCCGCTCTTACCTTGGCGAATTCCCGCATGTCGCTTGTGTAATCCGTCTCAGTCTTCAGGCCGATAAGGCGTGGACCATCTTCTCCACGCATCAATCGAATGGCCTCGCGCGGCGTACTCATCCCCATTTCGACTTCGGGGCATACAGGGATGTAGCGGACAAACGGCGCCAAAGTTTCGGTCACAAAGGCACTGCGCTTGTGACCTCCGTCGTAACGCACATACTCGCCCATCAAGCAGCGCGACACGCCTATGCGAATTTCGTCACTGGGCTGGTCAACGGTGTTCAAGGACGGCACCTGGAAGGGTCCCCTATTTCAACATTGCGGGTAACACGTTTGTCAAAGAAGTATGGTGTCAACAGATATGGGGTTAATTCAATTGCCGATCGAGCCATGAACGTAAATTCAGGCGTGCAGTTCCCGGTTCGAGCCATCGTATTCGACTGGGCCGGCACACTCGTGGACTTTGGCTCACTGGCACCCGTCGCATCGTTTCACTCTGTCTTCGAAGATGAAGGTATCGACATAACGTTCGATGAGGCACGTCGCCCCATGGGGCTTGCCAAACGTGAGCACATCGCTTGTTTGACGCACGAACCACGGATCAGGGATGCCTGGATCGAAGCCAAGGGCACACCTCCGACTGAAGCCGATATCGATCGCATGTACGCAAGCTTCATTCCGCGCCAAATTGATGCAATTCGGAAGCACGCCGAGCCGATTCCCGGAGTGCTGGAGCTGTTCCGGGCGCTGCGCGACCGAGGCACCCGTATTGGCTCGTGCACCGGATATAACCGGCCGATGCTGCAAGAGTTGCTGGCATCCGCGCGCGATCATGGTCTGGTCGTCGATTGTGCCGTCTGTTCTGATGATGTGCGGTCAGGACGGCCGGCTCTGGATATGGCACTGAGTGCATTGGAGCGACTTGGCATAACGGATACTGCCCGCTGCGCAAAAGTCGATGATACGACACCCGGCATCCTCGAAGGATTGGCCGCAGGAATGTGGACTGTGGGGCTGATGATTTCGGGAAATGAAGTTGGTTTGTCCCACCGGGACTGGTCTGCGCTTCCAACCTCAGAACAGGAACGCATGAAAGATGCCGCTGCCGAGGTTCACCGTCGAGCGGGCGCACATTTTGTTATCGATTCAGCTGCAGATCTGCTTCCGGTCCTCGACACAATCGCCACACGTCTCGGCGAAGGTCAGCAGCCCTGAAGCCAGCCTCTGTCCTCACCGAGGGCAGCGACGCAAGTTTGTGGAACAATCATACGCGGCACGGCGGCCGAGCAGCATTTGGGCTGCCGACATTTTCCGAGTCAATGTACCGACATTGTTGCGAGCAACGACATTTCCTCCTGCAGCAGACAATTCGAACCACATGAGCGCCAGAATCGTGTTTCGTTCGAGACCCAGGCCGCTCTCGTAGAGCAT
>MDTE01090889.1_pt1 | contig 27942 bp, 23 predicted proteins | sample 811231 | NCBI WGS metagenome assembly MDTE01 (sample SAMN05326651, study PRJNA326480) | marine metagenome | isolation source: seawater | place: Indian Ocean: Red Sea | collected 2010 | reverse complement strand
TGCCTCCCGACACCGGCATTGTTCACCAAATCAACGTTGAGTATTTGGCCCGTGTTGTTTGCGAAGCTACTGCTGAGGGTTCAATGGTGGCCTACCCTGACACCTTGGTAGGTACGGACTCACACACCACGATGGTAAATGGACTTGGGGTGGTAGGGTGGGGCGTAGGTGGTATTGAAGCAGAAGCCGCCATGCTAGGCCAACCGATATCGATGCTTATTCCGGAAGTCATAGGATTTCAGCTTTTTGGAGAGCTTCCGGAGGGAACGACAGCGACGGACCTTGTCTTAACGATTACTGAGCGACTTCGACAATATGGTGTCGTCGGAAAATTTGTCGAGTTTTATGGAGAAGGGTTGTCGTCTTTAACGCTTGCGGATCGTGCGACGCTGGGCAATATGTCCCCTGAGTACGGGTCAACTGTAGCGGTCTGTCCAATTGATCAGATGACGCTTGATTATCTGAATTTAACAGGGCGTGACGATGCCCAAACGCGCTTGGTCGAGGTGTATGCTAAAGCTCAGGGGCTGTTTGGTTTCAATGAAGACCAATCGCTTTATAGCGATACCATTAAGTTGGATTTGGGGACAGTCGAGCCGAGTATTGCGGGTCCAAAGCGTCCACAGGATCGGGTGTCCCTTCACAAGGCTAAGGATGGATTTCAAAATGTCTTGGACGATTTGTCAACGGATCGGAGTGTGTCCGTTCAGAATGTTGACACGGCCGCTGATTCTGGTGCGGAACTAGAGGACGGCGCGGTTGTGATCGCCGCGATTACAAGTTGCACGAATACATCTAATCCAAGTGTGATGATTGCTGCTGGGCTTGTGGCTCAGAAGGCTGTGGCCTGTGGGTTGAAACCTAAGCCTTGGGTCAAAACCAGTTTGGCTCCGGGGTCAATGGTGGTGACCGAATATTTGACCGCTGCAGGTTTACTTGAACCGCTAGCTTCGCTCGGGTTCGGCCTCGTTGGGTATGGTTGCACGACGTGTATTGGTAACAGTGGTCCGTTGCCCAAGGCTGTTGCCGCAGAAATTAAAAAACGGGACTTGATTGTTACGTCGGTATTGAGTGGCAACAGAAATTTTGAAGGTCGCGTTCAATCACTTGTTCGTGCCAATTACCTTGCTTCACCTCCACTTGTAGTCGCTTACGCACTGGCGGGTCGTATGACGACGGATTTAACTACGGACCCACTCGGCAAGGACACGGAAGGACACGACGTGTTCTTGAAAGACCTATGGCCGTCTTCGCGAGAGGTGCAGGAGGCGATGAGTGCTGCCGTAAAGACAAGTCAGTTTGTCGAGAAATACAATAGTGTTTTTGATGGCGACAAACGGTGGCAAGAGCTTTCCGCGCCGACGGGGAAACAGTTTTTGTGGACATCTGATTCGACATACGTCCAGAACCCACCCTTTTTTGATGACATGACCTCAGATCCCGTACTTCCCACGGATATAACAGGGGCACGGGTACTTGCGTTACTTGGTGATAGTGTAACGACCGACCATATTTCACCGGCGGGTGCAATACCGCCAGACGGGCCGGCGGGAAAGTATCTTGTGTCCCGAGGCGTCGATCCAAAAGATTTCAATTCTTTCGGAAGTCGACGAGGGAACCATGAAGTGATGATGCGGGGCACGTTCGCCAATATTAGGCTCCGTAACCAGCTTGCTCCTGGAACGGAGGGAGGGTGGACGAGGTACCAACCCGACGGTGAAGAGATGACGATTTACGATGCTGGTATGCGTTACAAGAAAGAAGGAACGCCCTTAATCGTTATTGCTGGCAAGGAATATGGCTCGGGATCGTCTCGTGATTGGGCGGCCAAGGGGACCATGTTGCTTGGTGTTCGCGCGGTGATTGCCGAAAGCTTTGAACGTATTCACAGAAGCAATTTGGTGTTTATGGGTGTCTTGCCACTTTCATTTAAGGAAGGTGTGTCCGCTACGACACTTGGTTTAACGGGTGAAGAGTCGTTTTCTTTCGCTGGAATTAGTGAAAACCTTACGCCGCGAAGTGATCTTTCCGTTGTGGTAACACGTGAAGATGGGACGGTTACAGATTTTGTTGTAACTGTTCGGATTGATACTCCAGAGGAATTGAACTATTACCATCACGGCGGAATTTTGCCTTACGTATTGCGGCAACTCGCTGTTGCGTAAATTATTCCGATTGATTTATTGAGGAGGTCGCTGATGAGCCTAAGTACAAGTAAGTGCCGGTGGCTCGCCGTGAGCGGCGTAGCTTTGATTATGACTACATCAACAATCGCTCAGACGACGGAGAATACTCCGCCACAAGTTGAATGGAATCTTGCCGAGATTTACGAAAGTCTTGATGCGTGGCAGCGTGAAAAAAATGAACTTGATGGACGCGTGGCCGAACTAGAAGCTTTTAAAGGTCGTCTTGGGGAAAGCGCGGGGGTGCTGGCGGACGCGCTTGATGCAATTAGTCAAGTTGAAAAAGACGTCGTTCGACTCTATGTTTACGCGTTTCTTGAAGCCGATGAAGACCGTCGACTTTCTGCTGCGCAGGAGCGTCGTGGCGAAGCCGCATTACTGTTGTCTGAACTGGAACAAGCTGTTAGCTTTTTGTCTCCGGAATTGCTGGCTGTTGGCTCTTCTACGGTTGAACAGTACCTCGACACAGAGTCACGGCTGGACAAGCATGCGTTTAACGTACGAAACACCCTACGACAGGAACCTCACACGCTCTCGGACGAGGCTGAGTCAATTATTGCGGGGACAAGTTCGATGCGACAGGGGCCCGAGCGAATCTTTGCGATGTTGTCGAGTTCGGACATGCCTTTTCCCACCATCACGCTTTCTACGGGAGAGAGTGTGCGCTTGGATCAAGCGGCCTACGGTAAGCATCGAGCCTCGCAAAATCGGAGTGACCGGAAGTTGGTGTTCGATAGCTATTGGCAAGCATGGAAATCTTACGAATCGACACTCGGTCAGACGCTAGATACGCACGTCAAATCGCATGTGTTTGAGGCTACGGCACGGAAATATGATTCGGCGCTCGAGGCAGCACTTGCGGGTCCTAATATCCCGACTGAGGTCTATCGTAAATTGATCGATGCCGCGCATCGGCACTTACCTTCTTTGCATCGCTATTTTCGTTTGCGTCAGCGAATGCTTGGTCTTGAGGACCTCCATTATTACGATATTTATCCAACATTGGTTGCATCGAATCGCTCGTTCGACCTTAACGAAGCAAAGACGCTGTCGCTCGCGTCAGCGGCACCGCTTGGTGACGACTATGTGTCTATGCTGCAGACCGGATTTTCGGGTGATTGGATGCATGTTTATCCGCAGCAGGGTAAGGCTCCAGGCGCGTATATGTATGGGGCGATTTATGACGTCCATCCCTACCTACTGCTGAATTTCAACGGTGAATACGAAGACGTCTCAACATTTGCTCATGAATGGGGACATGCGATTCACACGATGTTGTCCAAGCGGGCCAACCCGTACGAAACATCAAGTTACGCTACCTTTACGGCCGAAATTGCATCGACTACTAATGAAGTGCTTCTACAGGAGTACATGCTCGCCCAAGATATTTCTGACAATGAGCGTCTGTTTTATCTCGGCACTGCACTTGAGGCAGTGCGGGGAACATTTTTTCGTCAAGTAATGTTTGCTGAATTTGAGTTGAAGATACATGAACTCGTTGAGCAAGGCGAGGCCCTAACTGGCGATCGAATGAGTGAGGTTTATGAGCAGTTGGTGCGGCGATACCATGGTTCGGACAGTGGTGTGCTGACTTACGATCCTGCCTATGCGATTGAATGGGCGTTTATTCCACACTTTTATCGAAATTTTTATGTCTTTCAATATGCAACTTCGATCGCCGGGGGGACGATGTTTGCCGAACGGTTCCTGACTGGGGACCAGCAAGCACGCGATGACTACCTAGCTGTTTTGTCTGCGGGTGGGTCACGCTACGCTTACGAACTGCTTCAGGAATATGGTATCGACTTAGCAACGGATGCGCCATACGACGCGCTCATTTCCCGTATGGATCGTGTTATGGATGAGATAGAAGTGATTCTTGATCGTCAAGCGAATTAGCCTAGAGGTTTGGTGGAATCAGTAACATTGCGATGACGCTCGTGATCGCACAGACGATGGCTACTATGCCGGTGTAACCTAGGACGTCGCCGAACTTTAGTCTCGTTACTGTCAGGATCGGAATTGCCCAAAATGGTTGAATCAAGTTTGTCGTTGAGTCACCATACGCGTACGCCAGCACGGTCGTCGTCGCTGACACACCGAGTTCTTTAGCCGCCGGTAACAGGTATGGTGCTTCGATGAGCCATTTTGAGCCTGCTGACGGTACAAAGATATTCATGAATCCTGAGTAGAAATAAACCACCAGTGGATAGGTCTCTGTTGTGGCAAAGGTGACAAACAGTTCTCCCAGCCAGCTGCCGAGACCGGTGTTGTTGATAACCCCAAAAATACCGGCGTAGAACGGGAATTGGAGGATGACGCCTGAGGCTGTTCGCGCACCATTTGAAAAGGCGCGGACTAAGTTCGACGGTCGTCCCTGAAGAAGTAACGCGGAGACAAGGAAGACGGCATTGTATGCATTAATCGTCCAGGTTGCGCCAAATCCTCTGGTGACCATCGAGTACCCTAATGGATAGCCGATAAGGATCGCTGCCAGAAAGATCCATCCACGAAATGATTCCATGCGGGTTGCCGGAGTTGTAGCTGGTTTTTCCTCCGGCAGGCTTGGAAGCATCTTCTCGATTTCATCGGTGGTGAGAGTTTGTGCGTTTTTTCGAGGGTGAAGCATTACAACGGTAGCTAACGCAAAGCAAAAAATCACACTGATATAGATCAGATTAAACGGGATAAAGAGACTCTCGGTAACCGGGATGAGTCTGTCTATGATGGGTGGACCGCTTGAAGGCTCAAGGAGTGGGTTTCCGGGTGTGGCAAGAATGAGTGGTGCTGATCCGGATAACCCACCATGCCAGACGGTACCGAGACCAAGATATGCAGCAGCGATGATTACTCGGATATCAGCCTTTGGATTGCGACGTGCGATAAACGGAACAAATAATGCAGATGCCACAACACTCAAGGCCCAATTGAAATAGCCTGTGACCATTGAGTACGCCCCGATCAGTGCGATGGCCTGAATAGGCTGATCTTTATTTGGTCTGGCGGCAAGCCAATCGAGAAATGCAAATACTGGGCGGGATGAAACGCAGGCGTGAGCCGCGATCATTGCAATTGAGAATTGCATTGCCAACTCAAGTAACGCCCACATTCCCCCACCCCAGGCCAACACTGATTCATTCAGACTCGCACCTGCACCGATCATCGCCAATGCGAGGGCGACGATTGTCAGAACCATGCAGACCACCCAAGAGTCGGGGATCCATCGTTGTGTGAAGCGACAGAGTCGGTCTCCGAGATCGCCGACGAGACCAACAACGCTACCTAGAGAAGATTGAGACAAGGATTTAAACCTATGTGGACCCTGATTCTGATACTTGTGGTGGTTTGGTCATCGAAAGAGCACCGAGTGAAATAAGCGATAACATTGTTGCACCGAAGAATGCGAGTTGGTAATCACCGAAAGTGTCGACTATAAATCCTGACAGTTGCGCAGATACCAGTCCGGCTATTCCCCAAGCCAGAAACAGCAGGCCGTAGTTTACTCCGAGGTGTTTTGTTCCATAGAAATCAGCTGCCGTAGCTGCAAACACGCTGAGAAGTGTTCCGTAGCAGTAGTAGACAACGAATACCCCGATCACAAAAAAGAGAACATTGGAACCTAGCAAGTAGAGCAGCGGCATCGCGACGGCTGAGACAATGACCATGAGCCGAAGCACATTCAGGCGGCCAAGTCCGTCTGAGAGCGAACCGGAGACCACTCGTCCTGTCGTATTCCCGACGGCTCCTACGACCAGTCCAATGAGCGCAACATTGGCGATTCCAGCCTCTCGCCCAAAAGGTACCAATTGGCTGATAAGTCCGAGACCTGCCATCGCTCCAAAACAGTACGCCGCAAAGAGAAGGTAGAAAGATCGGTCAGCAAGCATTTCGCTAGGTGTGAGGTCTCGCGTCACGGTCGTGACGGCAGGTTTGAGTTGACTGGGATCCCACCCTTCAGGTGCGTAACCGTCCGGCGGTGGTTTGAGTAGCCAAGCGCCTACGATGGCAATCAAAAAGAAAACGATTCCATAAATCTGAAACGTTGTTTCCCACCCGTAAGCCGGGAGTAACCATTCGTCGGCGATGGGGCCAAACACACCGGACCCAGCGCCATATCCGCCAACCGCAATTCCGAGTGCGAGGCCACGTTTGTCTGGGAACCAGCGTGAGATAACCGGAATGGCAACCGAGTAACCGATGCCGTTCCCGGCACCAGCGATTACACCGTACGAAATGTAGAGCCAAGTCAGTGATGTCGTAAGGCTTGCTAGAAAGAATCCAAGACTGAACAAAATGCCACCGATCACTGCAACTGTGCGGAAACCGAGCGTGGCGTGAAGCCGTCCGGCAACCACGAACATCACGGCCATTGTGAAGATGCCGATACTGAAGGTCCAAGAGGTTTCTTGCCGAATCCAACCGAATTCGTTTTCTAGCGGAAGCACAAAGACGCTCCAGGAGTAAAACACGCCGAGAACGAGGTTTAAGAGTGTACCGCCAATTAGTGGTAACCAACGGTTTGTATCGGCGTCCTGCGGTGCCGCGAAGCCAATTTGTTTCTTCATTCACCTCACCTCATCAAGGTTTTTGTGGCTTATCAAATGACATTCTACTGCTGGAAAGACTTTGTGCCACGCTTTGCCTGTTTGTTGCAATGTGTAGAATAAGCCTGCTTGATAGACAGGAGTGCTGAAGATATGTCGAAATCAAACGTATTTGGGATCATTTTTGTGTTTTCCTCGAGTGTATTACTCGGGCTTTCGGTAATACCAGAATCTCTGCAGGCTCAGTCTGATTTGTCGGGCATTTGGGAAATTAAACTTGACACGCAAACTGGCGAGCAGGTTTGGACTGCAACTTTTAATGAGAGCGGTGGCACGATCGCCGGCGAAATTGATATGAATGATGGCGAAGGGGTCTTGCCGCTTGAGGGTGCTGTCGACGGAAATATGATCAAGTGGGGATTTGTCGTGCCAGACCTTGATGGTGACATGCCGATTAATTTTTCAGGAGAAATTCAAGGCGGGACAACCATAAATGGTGATGAAGGTAGCTTTGTTTGGTATGGCACGGGTGTGTGGACGGGAATTAAGCAGTGAAGCCAATCGGTCACGCCAGTCGAGAGGGTGTCTGTTTTTGTTTTGTTCCAGGTAAAATTGACCGTCACGAACGTGTGAAGGCGCTACAATAAAACTGTATGGGAGCATTTCGGTCTAAGACCGTCGCTAGTATTGTCGCGTGGAAGTTTGCGGCCTTGGTGCTGTTGCCACTGATGCTTTCAGTGACAGCAGGATGTCCTGTTGGCCGGGACGTGACTCTGCTTGTTTACACTGAGACGGTGGAAAACACGGTGCCCGACCAAGTAGCAAGGATTACACCGTGTGATTCTCTCGAAGATACATTGTTGAACTTATTGAGTTTGCCTGGATTTACTCCGGAAGCAGGTCTGTTTCTAAGCCTGTTGCAAAGCCATGACGTTGTTGCCATGGGCCCTTCTATTGAGTCGAAGTGGGACATTGCTTCTCTATTTCGACCACCTCGCATTCGTACCTAGTGATCTTATTTTTCTGATTGTTGGTTCGGCTTGTCTTTATCGTTGGGAGCTCGTATGCCTTTGAAGCTACGTTATTTGGTTCGTGTTGTCTGTCTGTTTATGTTGATTGCTGCTGCGTCAATACCCACTGTGAGCGCACAACAGGGTGAGCTAGGCATGATAAACGGTGCGGTCATGGATGAAGTCGGTGGGGTGTTACCAGGGGTCACTATTACGGCGGAAAACTCGTCGACTGGTTTGGTGCGAAGTGCGGCGAGTGGTCCAAATGGTGCGTATACAATGCGGTTACCGGCTGGAAGTTATGAAATTACGGCCGCGTTACCTGGTTTTCAAGCTGCTTCCTTGATGGTTACGGTCGGGGCGTCGCCGATATTACGAGATTTTACGCTTGAGATAGCCGCACTTGCTGAAACAGTCAATGTTACCCGGAGTGATCAGTCACTTTCGACGGTGCCTAATTCCGTCGCTCTTGTTGAGTCTGACCAGATTGATTTCGCGCAGCGTAAGGCTTCAATGGATGAAGCGTTACGTGGGATTCCTGGTTTGTTGGTACAGAACCGTCGCAATTATGGATTGTCAGGTGGTGTTGGATTGAGCATACGTTCACCGCAACCACGATTCGGTTTGCGCGGTATTGCGATTGTGCAGGATGGAATTCCTATTACGACAGCTGACGGTACAACAGAGCCCAGTAATATCGATCTCGGTTCGGTTCGTCGTGCCGAGGTGATTCGTGGCCCGAATTCAGTTTTGTACGGAAACTCAGCTGGTGGTGTGATTAGTTTGTTTACGGAAATCGATCAGACACGACGATTCACGGTAAGGCCCGACATCCAGTTTGGTAGCAATGGCTATAACCGGCAGCAAATACGAATGGACGGGCATAACAATAGCGGCACAGAGTTTATGGGCAGCTTTAGCCGATTCGAAACTGATGGATGGCGTCAGCACAGCGCTGCAGAAATCCGACAGACGAATATTCTTGTTCGGCAAGGATTGTCTTCCGGAACAAGGTTGACCGGTATTTTTAATCACTACAATTCTCCGTTTGCCGAGAATCCCAGCATGATGAGTTTGGCTAATGCCAGAACAGATCCCAGAGGGACGCGGTTTATCGCAAGAAAGCAGCACTGGGGTGAAGCTACGGACCAGGGGCAGTATGGTGCAACGATTGAGCATAGTTTTGGCACTCAAATGTTTCGTGCCACAGGTTGGGGGGTGACGCGAGAACTCGCTGCATCCAATCCTTTTCGATGGATTGATTTAAATCGATCGGGTGGTGGGTTCCGTTCCGAGTACCTTGGTACGCAAGGCATTGTCCAGTGGAGTATGGGAGTTGATATCTCCTCGCAGGGTGACAAACGTGCAGAGTATGGAAATAACACCGATTGGTTGACGACGCCAGTATGGGTCAAGGGAGATTTAGATATTCGACAACTGGAAGACGTGCTGTCGGCGGGGCCTTTTGCTCAAGTCAGTGTGACACCACATAGCCGTGTCACCATGACAGCTGGCATTCGCTATGACTATTACAACTTTTCTGTGACTGACCAAGACTTGGCGGATGGGAATGATTCAGGTGAGCGTACGATGAACGCAGCGAGCCCGTCTGTTGGTCTCACGTTTGCTGCAGCACCTACAGTGAATCTTTTTACTAATCTGTCGACGGCATATCAGACCCCGACGACCGTGGAATTGTCGAATCGTCCTGACGGTGGTGGCGGATTTAATCAGTTACTTGACCCGGAACGTCTGCGTAGTTTTGAGGTGGGACTTCGGGGGCTTTTGGAGCCTGCGCGATTGCAATATGAGGTTGCCGTATATCGTGCACGCTTGTTAGACGCGTTTGTTTCGCAGCAGTCAGCAGATGAGCAGACATTCTTCGCCAACGCTGGAGAATCTGCACGGAATGGGGTGGAATTGTCACTAAATTGGCGGCCGGTCTCGAGAGTTCGTGCTCGCATGGCCTATACCCACCAAGACTTCACCTTCGAAAAATTTGTGACTAGTAGTGGCACAAACTATTCTGGGAAGCTTGAACCTGGAGCGCCGCCGAATCGACTGTTCGCGGGTCTTGATTACGCGGCGAGTGGTTTTCGGACAAGCGCCTCGGTACGATGGGTTGACGATTTTTTTGTTGACAATGGCAACACGGTATCGAACTGGGCTTACAAGGTTGTTGACCTCAGATTTGGATTTGACAGTCTGTTTGGGAACACAGACTTGCGACCGTTTTTCGGCATCGACAATTTATTTGATGAGCGATATAACTCATCGGTGATTGTGAATGCGTTTGGCCCACCAGGAGCCAAGCGGTACTTTGAGCCTTCACCAAGTCGCGAGTTTTATGTTGGTGTGACAGTTGGGTTCGGGGTGAACTAACGGTTCATCCGGTTGCCGGTTAGTCGGGTTTGATGCCGGCGAGTTGTTTCGCGTAGTTCACGCTGGGGACGATATCGTGTTGTCGCCAAATAGTCATTTTTTCGGCTTCAATACTCCCTTCAGCGTGAACTGCCAGAACAGCCTGATAACCGGCAAAGTCAGTCGCCGTGATTTCAGCGATCAAATTCATTAGCTTTAGTCGGTTTTCGGCAGATGTTTCTGCCGCACCGAGGTACTTGTCGATGACTGTGCGAAGCTGTTCATGGTTGAGGTCTTCCTGACTGGGCCCCGTGACCAACAAACCACCTGCAATATCTTGCACCCAGGCGAGTGCCTGATGATAGTTTGTTGCAAAATACAACTTAGCGATGTTAATGAGTTCGGCATTGGGAACGGCGAACTGGCCGATGATTTTTGCCTCGCGGGCAGCCTCTCTCGTCATGCCGCGGCAGATCTGAGCATAACTAATTAGCTTCGCGAGTTTGTCACGTACATGACCCGCTTTGAGGATTCCGTTGAACTCGGCCATTAGGTGTGATGCGCCGACAAAGAGATCAACCAAGGGGAGCTTGTAACTGACCGCTGTAAAGCGATGAAACTCAACGAAGGTTTTCGCCAACGGTCCTGCCATCTTGACTTCGCCGTTAAGGAATACCCGGTCCCATGGTACCTTCACGTTTTCGAAGATCGTCAAGGTTTCCATCATCTTGTGGTGGGCGCTAATTGGGTGCTCGAATTCGTTTCCGCTTCGTCCATATCCACTGGCAACCATAGAAAGCCCTGGAGCGTTTGCCGGAACAGCACATGCGATCGCGTATTTCTCCTCTCCCGCCGAAAAATTTCTGGTTGGAAGCACAATGATTTCGTGGGCGTTGGTCGATACGGACGTATGAATTTTTGCACCGCACAAGGTAATTCCATCGGCATCCTGTGCTGTTACATGAACGTAGTAATCCTGGTGATTTTGTTCTGACGGACCTTTGCCGCGGTCACCTTTCACGTCGGTTTGGGCGACCGCGATTGCTAAATCGTTATCCCGACAATGTGTGTAAAACCGTTCGACACGGGAAAGGTAGTCGGTGCCATGAATACGATCTGTCTGTGCAGCGATCAAATGTAGTGCAAAGAGTGCGTCGGTTCCAATTTCTTTAACCAGAACCACCAGCGTGCCGCCGAGGGCTGTTGATCGTTCGATCAGAGCACTACGCCGCAGTAAATCTTCTGCTGTGCGAGGTATCTGATAATAGCGAGAATATGGTCCGTGTTCTCCGTTGACGACTGCGAGGGAAGCTTCCTTATCGTCGTGAGCCATTCGATAGTCAATCGCAGCATGTTCAACGGCGAGACTGATGACCGGATGCGTGGTTACATCATCTACTCGCTCACCTCGGTAGTAGACCACCCGACCATCACGAAGACTTTCTTTGTACTGTTCAGCTGTTTGAAGGGCCATATTGTTTTGATCTTGGCACCAGGATGCTTGAAAAGCCAGTCTACATCGATTGCGGGGCTAAGAACTGGTGTATGCTGAGCGCTCTTTTAAAAATAATCCGTGTCACATTCGCCGTAGGGGTTGATACCGTCCATGACTGTTGAAGCGAAGCCAACCATTGACCGAGACCACGCGCTTGAAGTGGTACAAAGATTCCAGAACGAGGCCACCAAGTGGCTTTACGGCCTTGACGAAGCAGCACGTATCCTCTCATGGGCTTTTTTCACTCTCTTGCCGTATACGGACAAACTTAGCCAGGGCAAGTTACTTCGACAACCGCACGTCATGTTTCGAGGACCGACCGGAACGGGGAAGACGGATTTGGTTAGTGCGTGCGCGATGGCGATTGATGCCAAGTTTGAGCGTATTCAGGGCCTTCCGACGTATATGCCAGAAGACATTCTTGGTTACGAAACGATTGTCGAGGAAGTTGATGGCACACGAAAGATTAACTTCAAGCCTGGAAAATTAATGGCGCATATTGTGCTCATTGATGAGGATAATCGCCTATCAGGAAAAACTAAAGCAGCGGTGCTTGAAGGGATGGAGGAAAGTTCAGCGACACTGAGTTCTGACTACGGGAATCTTGCGGAGGGCAAGATGCTTCCGCTCTTTCCTTTGTCATGCGATTACAACGATATTACCGGCCCGCGGTTTTTTATGGTCATTTGTACCGAAAATATTTTTGGTGAAGAAGAAGGGACTTTTGCTAACCCAGTCGCACAGCTGGATCGGACGACCATTTCCATTAACATGATGGATCCAGAGAGTGAAGATGATGAGTTCAACATTACGGCTGGTAATGTTGTTGGTAAAAAAGTTGAAAAGTTAACGAATCTTTATGAAGTGTTAGATATAGCTAACCATATTTTCGATACGGTAAAGATGTCGGATTACGCTCAGCAGTACAAGGTTCGTTTGATTCGGAACACAAGACCGCACCGTGTCCAAGGCCGAGCAGCTCGTACAGTAAAGGAGTACATTCGAGTCGGAATTTCACCACGGGTGCACTTTCATATCGAGGCGGTGGCGAGAACGTTTGCCTTTTTTAACGGCGACACGATCATTACCCCAGACCACATCAAGGCTGTCGCGGAACCTGTTCTTGCGCATCGGCTGGTTCTTCGTGAAGGCATGGAATTCTCAGTCAACAAAGAAGATTTACTTCAAAAGGTTATCCAGGATATGGAGATTCCTCCTTGGAAGTAGAGGAGGTGTTTGCACGGTTTCGCGATATTAAGCACGGAATCAAGGCCATCAAGAAATCCACTTCCATTCACTACGGTGATCACAAGAGTGGGTTCAAAGGATCGGGCTACGACATTGTTGGTGTTGATCAGTGGCGTCCTGGTCAGCCGCTAAAAGACATTGCGTGGTCTCTAAGTCTTCGTACTTATCCAGAAAAGATTTTTCGTATTGAGCGAATGGAGCCGAAAGAGCTTCGTACTCTCTTGGTGGCTGACCTGTCGTATTCCACGTTGTTCCAGATCTCGCACGCGAGCAGTAAAGCGTTGTTATTGCTTGATCTCATCGGAAATATTGGATTAACGAGAGCGAATGTGCGAGATCCTGTCGGGTTGCTCGGATTTTCAGACCAAATCGAATTATTCGTGAAACCAAAGCTCGGTACGTCGCAAGTGTTTCATATCGCACAGCAAATTTTCGATAAATTGAAGTTACAGCGAGAATTTCCAACTAAGCGGACAGCGGATTTTTCGGTGCCATTTAGATTTATGGCTTCTCGCCTCAAGAACAGGCATTCGATTATCTTGCTCTCAGATGTGGTTGATATGGTCAACGACCAGGCAGCCATAGATTTTAAACTCCTTCGCATGTTGGCGGCGAAGCACGATATGATGGCGCTGATTCTTGATGATCCTGATGAGTTCAAGGTTCGGAGTCGGCTCGGTTACATTCGGATATCCGATATGGAGACGGGGAAGCAGACCGTTATTTCAGCTCGTAAAGCGGGGGCGATAAGGCGTGAAATTGAGGAGCGACGTACTGAATTGCAGTACCAGCTCAAGCATCGGAGTGGCGTTGATTCTGTGGTACTGACGCCCAAGAATCATGTTGAAGAGCTACCGAAGTTTTTTATTGCTCGAACGGCTCGATAGGAATATTTACTAATGAGACAACAGGTACTCGCATGCATGGTTGCTGGTTTGATTGGTGGGAGCGCGAATGGTTTAGCCCAGGAACCGACTCCTGTTTCAGGTGTTGACACCTCCATGATTCGTATCGAAACACTGGAACTTGAACCGACAGTGGTAAAGACAGGAGACGTCATAACCCAGACCTATCGTGTTCGATTCCCGGATCTAATTTCAGATGGGCGAGAAATTCTTATTCTTGAAGATCGGATGGTTCCTGAGAATCTACCAGTGCACCCGTTTGAAGCTGTTTCACTCGAGGTATTTAAGAGCCAAGTCGACGATGAGCATATCTGGGATTTTGAGTATGGACTTCGTTTAATTGCGCCGGAGAAAGCTGTTTATGTTGTTCCATCATTCAGTTTCTACTACCTGATTCGAGACCTAGGTGAAGACATTGAAGATGCGGAAATTCAACAAGTCGATGGAGGCCAGGGTTTGGTTCGCTACGTGTCCACGATGACGGATGTTCCAGTACTCGATATCCGAGATTCAATCGAGTTGGGTGAGTTTGGTACCCAAGCGGCATTTTATCGGACTCTCGCGTGGACGGTTGCGCCGTTGCCACTTCTTGTCTGGTTTGTGTTCTTAATTCGGCAGGCGCGGAAACCGAAGGAAATATCGATGGAGGCTGCGAAGGAACTTGAAGAACTGGAGCGACTGGAGGCTCAGATTCCGATACCGCCTTCGATTTGGGAAGCACGTAGAACACTGCGACGGAACGTCCAGGCGTTGGAAGAAGCCGCGGTCAATGGCAATGGAAACTTGAATGAACTTGAGCGAGCCCTTGTGATTTCTAGTCGCGAGTACCTCCAGGCGGAATTGCCTGACCTGACTACCGGTGATACACCGAAAGATATCCAACGCCATGTGGAGGCCTTGAAGGACGGTGGTCGCAAAGAAGCCTTGGTGGTATTGGCCGGTCGGTTAGCGATCTATCATCGAGGTCTTGAAGAGGGCGGTGCTAGTGCGACAATTGAGGATCCGATTGAGGAAGCTCGGATATTGGACTCATCATTAACAGAATTGCGACCACACATTCAATTCTGGCGTTCCGTGACTGGTGTTTTTGGGCAGAGGTAATATGTTTCTTCCGTGGAACGATTTTTTTGCGTTTATTGTCGCCAGTCTCAACGAATTAGTTGAGACCGAAATGGCACAAGTGCGTTACGGGGATGTTGGCTTGGCGTCTGTCCTTGGTGTGATAGTTGGTGTGTCTGCGATGGCCGCAGTCGCGCGGTTAGTTTTTCGGCGTCAAAAGCACGCTAGACAACATTCTGGTCATGTGATTAATCCGAAATATCAAAAAGGTCTATGGATTCGCGCTGCACATACCCTTCCGAAGGTTTTTGTTGCCGGGGCCTTGGCGCTGATGCTGTTTGCGGCGGCTGATCCGTTTCTGACGGCTACTGAAGAGGTAAGTGGTTACGTGGAATCGCGTGTGCGAGTTGATTTGGTCGACACATCAGGTTCTATGGCATGGGAATTTCCTGACACTGGCAAGTCAAAAGCGGAAGTTGCCCGCGATGCTCATTTGCGATTTCTAGAGATGCGGAAGGAAAAGAATGACCGTGTTTCGTTATGGCTGTTTTCAACGTATCCCTACATGGTTGATGACTTCGTGATGGATGACGAGTTGTATTTCTTTCAGGTGTGGGATGCGCCATATGTAATGACGCAACGTCTTGATAAGGCAATGGTGGTGCCACGCGATAAGGTGCGTATTGTGCCGGCAGAGGGAGACACCAACATTATTCGTCCCTTGCAATCAATCACTAAGCAGTTCGATCAGGATGAAGCGGCACTTGGTGGTGGCCAAAATCAAAACCGCGCGGTATTGATTGTTACCGACGCAGCGGTGGACGAATTTCCCGACTCAGAATTTGCGGCACTAAACCAGCGCAATATTGTGCCTTACATTATTTACATCAATACCAGCGACGCGAGAACAGCGATGATTGGTCATCCGAGTACGCCGCGGTTGATAGAGATGATTCGAGAATATGGCGGTGACTATTTTGACGTAACCGATGAAGATAGTTTGACGGAGGCTTACCAGGCGATTGACGAACGTGAAGCAGTGCGTGTCGAACAGAAACATCGTGCACTCAAAGTGCCAATTTATTCACGGTTTCTTTTGTTGGCGATGGGTCTTCTTGCGGTAGGTATACCAATGGGCTTGGTGGCTGAATTGCTGTGGGGCACCACTCCGTAGAGGTTTTGAACTGAAGAGGGCACACTGATGCGAGTTACAGACTTACTTGATAAAGAAAAGAGTTTTAAGTACCTGGTGGGTTTCGTTTTGTCGGTTCTCTTCCTGGTATTGGTGGCGTTTCCGTCACAGACCCTTGCTGGTTTTTATACACACCTCAATGGGTTGAGTGAGGCAATTTACCGGGGAGATTACGAACAAGCAGATCAAGAATTGAACTCGGTGAATAGTTTTTATGAAGACAGCCGTAGCGTCGGAATGAGTTGGTTCGCGGATGCGTACCTCTTTACGGATGCGTTCCTGCAGCAGGCTTCTTATAACTATTTGACCGGAAATTATGAGGCTGTAGTTCGAGATTTGTCTGACGAGATTGATGATCCGCGTGCGTCGCATTTACTTGCAAGCGCTAAATTTCAATTAGCGAGGCAGCGCTATCGATTAATTGCGGATGATGATGAAACTGGTGAGGCGCAGAAACTTGTCATCATTCAGGAAGTACTTGATGATGTGAATGCTGATTACGAGCGCGCGTTACGTAGTGATACAAGTGATCGTTTTGATTACAAGTGGAATTACGATCTCACAAGTGATCCTGACGCTGTGCGGCGTGCCCTTGAACCTTTGCGTGAAGCGGAGCCCCCCCAATTGGAACAGATGCGTGGTGAGGGAACGCCGGTTCGACGACGTCGTGGCTAACTTATTAGGTCACGGTTATTAACTAGTACAACAGCATGAACGAGTTTCAAGCGGCCCTTCGTGAAAGTGTCGAATTTCAAAGTCCTGAGTACCTTGCGATTATTCCAGTTGCAGGGTTGGTGCTAATTTTTGGTTTACTCATCTTTGCACTCAGGACCAGTCTACGACCGTCCAAGACACATGGGTCATCCTACCCACTATTCGGTCATATTAAGTTTTGGTTTTTTTCGACTGTTGCTTTGGCCGTGCTTGCAGTTGCGGCAGCGCGTCCGTTTTGGGTGTACGGGGGGGCCAGTTTTAAACGAGGCGATGTTGATGTGGCTGTGGCTGTCGATGCTTCTGCCTCAATGTGGGTGCGCGATCTCGGACCTTCACGTCTTGAACTCGCAGTGCGAGAAGCACTGACATTGTATACACAGGAAATTCTTACGCCCGGAGACCGAGTGGCGCTGTTTGTGTTTGGAACGACAGCGTTGCGCCAAGTACATCTATCATCAAATGCCGAACGGTTTATTGAGCAGGTAGGGCAAATTGGACCGCCGGAACAGCTATCTGGCGATGCGTTTCCGTGGGATTCTGATGTTACAACCGCATTTGAGCATGTGTTCCAGTCGCTTGATAACCAAGATCGATTCGAAAGCGGCGACGAAGATTGGCAGCCGGAGGAGCGCAGTGACCGCGTAGTGTTGTTGTTTACGGACGGGGATTTTGCGTCTGACAATGAGCAACTTGCGAGACTTGATCAGGCTTTGGCGGAGTTTCGGCGGCGCGGTTTATCTGTATATCCCGTTGTTATAGGGTCGCGTACAGGCGTAAATCTCGACTCAGTGTTGCTCGAGTACGTGCGTGGTATCGACTACGATGCGACACTAGAAGCTGACCTTGAGGGGATTCGAACTCGGCTTAATCCCGATAGCGTCGCAACCTTCGATCAACGCGCTGGAGGCCGTTCCTTTGTTCTTGACAGTGCGGGACTATCGGCGGCTGCTTTTCTTCGGAATGTCGTCGATGGGCACCGCAGTATCACCTTTCAATTAATTCCTGCTGAAGACAAACAAGAGGTCTGGCAGTGGGTTGTGATTTTAGCTGTCGCGTTTCTTGTCATAGCCATGTTGTTTTACTGACAGGTTTCCTACTGAGCCTTGTGGTTAGCGGTAACTCTGAATACACGTCGTTTTCTCCATCCTACGATGTTGCTCGGCAACGTTTTCTTGAAGCTTCACGAGATGTACATGCACAAACTGCATCGTACCCGGTGGACCAAGTAGGTCCGACGGGTGAGTCATTATCGATTGATGTTGCGTGGGTTGGTGCTCGAGAACCGACTCAAGCGGTCGTTGTGACCTCCGGATTGCATGGAGTTGAGGGATTTTTTGGTTCTGCGGTGCAATTAGCGTGGCTCGCCAAATTGGCGAGGGGAGATGTTGAGTTGCCACCGAGGACCACAGTTGTTTTGGTGCATGCGGTTAACCCATTTGGTTTTGCATGGCAACGTCGGACAGACTCACGAAATGTAGATCTTAACCGAAACTTTGTAGATCGACTTGCCGGGGAGAAGTACTTTGGGATTCCAGATGGTTACGGATACGTACGAAAGTTTCTTGCGCCGGAGACCGCACCGTCGTGGTTGTCGTACCCTACCTTTCGACTTTACGCGGCATGGCTTGTTGCGCGTTACGGTGCAGAGATTTTACGGACTGCGGTGGCATCAGGTCAGTACGAAGATCAGAATGGTTTGTTCTTTGGTGGATATGTTCCATCAGAGTCGACGGCACTTATGCGATCTCATTTTTGGTCCTGGACTCGTCGGGCAAAGGCTGTGGTGCATCTTGACCTTCATACCGGGTTAGGGGCCTTTGCTGACTATCAACTTTTTGTTGAACAACCGCACGCACAACATCTTCAGTGGTACTGGACACATTTCGACCATGAACACGTTGTTTCTGTTGCTGAGCGAGGTCAATACTATGCTCAGGGCGTTATGGGAGCTTGGTTAGCGAGGCATGCGCCAGTCGAGTACCGTTTTTCCTGTCTGGAGTTAGGAACCCATTCAATGCTTCGAGTGTTGGCGGCGCTTCGAGACGAGAATCGCCTACATCATTACGGCTCACCAGAGTCATCTGCACAACCCAGAACAAAAAAAGAGTTACTGGAATGCTTTTGTCCTAGCAGTCACTTATGGAGACGGAAAGCAATAAAGTATGCACTTCAAGTACTTAACCAGGCCGTTACCGCTTCCGTTCGTCTTGCACGAGATACGCTATCAGGTCCCTAGCTTTTCCAGCGAGTCAAGAAGTCTAAAAAACAATTTCTGGGACGGTCTCATCAAACAGTAACTCTGGTTCAGTTCCATCCTGGATTTCTTCAATGGACACACCAGGTGCACGTTCAATTAGTCGGAGCCCCTCAATTGTCACATCAATTACTGCAAGAGACGAGATTATTCGGTGCACGACATTTTTTCCGGTTAGTGGAAGCGTACACTCGGCGAGGATTTTTTTGTCACCGCCTTTTGAAAGATGGTCCATTACAATCAGTAACCGTTTCGCACCATAGACGAGGTCCATGGCCCCACCTGGCCCTTTAACCATAGATCCGGGAATCATCCAGTTTGCCAAGTCACCGGAGGCCGAGACTTGCATTGCACCGAGAATCGAAAGATCAATATGACCACCACGAATCATTGCGAAACTTTGTGTACTGCTAAAGAAGCTGGCTCCTTTAACGGTAGTAACGGTTTCTTTGCCGGCGTTAATGAGATCTGCATCGATTTCGTCTTCTGTGGGATAAGGTCCTATTCCGAGCAGCCCATTCTCACTCTGTAACATGACGTGTGCGTCAGATGGAACGAAGTTTGCGCACAGTGTTGGGATGCCAATACCGAGATTGACATAATTCCCGTCTTCGATTTCTTTTGCCGCACGACGTGCGATTTGCTCTCTATCGAGCGCCACACTTACCTCCGAATTGTGGTTTAGTTTGTTGACAAGGCGCGCTTAAGCCGACCGTGTCTTTCGACGTTCTATTACTTTTTCTTGGTTTTCTCCAATGACAATTCGATCAACGTACACGCCAGGTGTATGCACGGTGTGCGGATCGAGCGTGCCACACGGAACGATCTCTTCGACCTCCGCCACGGTGACTGTGCCGGCTTCCGCCATTGGTGGATTGAAATTTTGCGCGGTCATCCGGTAGACAAGATTTCCTTCTTCATCTGCTTTCCAGGCTTTGACTAATGAAACATCAGCGTGAAGCGCCGTTTCGAGAACCTGCCAGCGTCCATTTAGCCGTCGAGTTTCCTTGCCATCACTTAGCGGTGTGCCGTATCCCGTTGGCGTAAAAAAGGCCCCGATGCCAGCACCACCAGCGCGAATGCGCTCAGCCAGTGTCCCTTGCGGGTTAAGTTCGACTTCAAGTATCCCATCAAGGTATTGGCGTTCGAATAGTTTATTTTCTCCAACATAACTTGCGATCATTTTTGTGACTTGTCGAGTTTCAAGCAGAAGGCCAAGTCCTGCACCATCCACGCCCGCGTTATTGCTAATACACGTCAGATCAGTGACGCCTGAATCACGAAGCGCAACGCACAGATTTTGTGGCACACCACACAATCCAAAGCCTCCCACCATGAGCGTAACTCCATTCGTTAAGAGGCCGTCCAAGGCTGCGCTTGAACTCAAAAAAATTTTTTTAGACATTAGGCTTTCATTGGTCCGTTCGGAATGCCCGCCCCCTCACGAACAAATCGAGCGAGGTTTGACATGTCTTCGTCTCCGTATCCTTGCGCGATCAAAGCATCTTCAATCGTTGCAACTAGGCTTGCGATAGGAACTGGCACTTTGAATTGTTTCGCTGTGTCGAGTGCGATACCGAGATCTTTTCGGTGTAGCCGAGTTCGAAATCCGAGAGGGTAGTCGTCATTTAACATCTTGTCAGAACGGTTGTTCAGAATCCATGATCCAGCAACCCCACCACCAATCGCGTCAACGACGCGCTCAGGGTTTGCGCCTGCCCGATATGCAAGGGTTAGCGCCTCGGCTAAGGCCATAAAGGTTCCAGCGATAGCTACTTGATTTGCAACCTTCGCGATCTGTCCACAACCGACCGGTCCAATCCGAGTTACTTTTGCGCCAATGATTTGCAGCACTGGTTCAGCGCGCGCGAAATCTTCTTCTGTACCGCCACACATAATAGTGAGCGTTCCCTTAATTGCACCTTCTGAGCCACCAGAAACCGGTGCATCAACGTACCCAATATTTTTTTCGCGGAATTGTTCGGCGAATCGGCGCGTGGCTTCAGGCGCAATAGAGGAGCAGTCAATAATTAGCGCACCGTCTTTGAGTGAAGAAATTACTCCGGTGTCTGGATCAAGTAATACTCGCTCGACGTCTGGGGTATCTGATACGCAACACAGCACAATGTCGACATCGTTCGCGGCGGAAGCAGGTGTTTCTGCTCGTTTTGCGCCAATTTTTTCGAGAGGTTCTTCACGACTTCTAGTTCTGTTTTGAACAGTGACTTCACAGCCGGCTTTAATTAAATTGGTCGCCATTGGGGCGCCCATTGTTCCCATGCCTAGTACCGCAATTTTCATCGCGCTAATCTCCTTCGTTGTCGTTCACGATGACACACGTGCATGAACAATGCCGCGGCCAGATTGTGGACGGTTTGTTACAAGTGCAAGAAATTTCTTCCAATACCGAAATGACGGTGAGTACACAGTTTTGACTTCATCAAAACCTGAGGATTGTAGCATTTGGTTTAATGCCGTCATGGTCGGCATGGCACACATTTCGTAGCGTGTTTCCGCCACATGTTCATCACCAGGAAAAAATGGAACAAGTGGATAGCGTTCGTGTACAAACGGCAGCAAAACATGGGTTTCACAGATTAACAGTCGTTTAGTGACCTTCGCGATCTGCTCAAGTGCTGCTAATGGGTTTCGGAGATGGTAAAAAACGCCGAGAAGTAAGACCAAGTCAAATTGGCCAATTTCTTTTGGGTCGAGAGTATGTACATCAGCACGCCGATGTTCCACTGATGAGTCAAGCTGCTTGTGCATAGACAGGAATTCATCCATGCCAAATTCATCCCACGAAAAGCTGTCAACGGCTAAGACTCGTTTGGCACCTCTGCGTTCGCACTCAAATGAAAAATATCCATGCCACGCACCGATGTCGAGTACAGACCACCCAGTGAGGTCTTGAGGGATTTGCAGAAGGTTGAGGCGCCTTTCGAAACGACGGCGGATCAATCCCTCGTGGGAAAAAAATGATGCACCGCTGTCGGGGCGACTAATTACTTGGTGTGGGCGTTCTTTCATAACGGTGGATGAAGCAAAAGCTTGCAGGATATTACGCGGGTCTCAACTAACGTGTCTACCCATCAAGACGAAGTTGTTCGCGAATATGTTGCTGGCGATCATCAATGGGAGGGTGTGTTGACAGGTAGGCGCTGAGACCGAGTGGGTCACTCGAACCTTCGAGGTTTCGAAACCGTTCCAGCATGCGCAGTGCACCGCGAGGGTCGAATCCCGCAACTTGGGCCAAGCGCGATCCCAAGACGTCAGCTTCAAACTCTTGTTCTCTCGAATAAGCTTTTTCGAGCCATTGTACCCCCACAGACCGAAGCCAGGGGGCGACAGCTCTCCCAGTCGGTGTAGCCATTGATGCCATAGACAGTGCTTTTTGAGACAAAATTCGATCAATCGCATGTCGCCGGATTACGTGGGCCATTTCGTGGCCGATGACACATGCTAATTCGTCAGAATTTTTTTCCGTAAGTTCGATGAGAGCGGGGGCGATAAAGATGAATCCACCGGGTAATGCAAAGGCGGTGGGGTTTTTACTTGACAAGACTTTTATTTCAAAGTGGTGATTCCTGTTTTTTACGCGTTCTGCGAGTGGTTTGGCGATGTTGTCGAGCAGAATTTGGAACTCAGGAGACCCGGACCCTTGGGATTGTTCTTCAATGACTTTCGCCATGTCCCGCCCGACGGCTTGTTCGGCTTTAATTGCTTCATTTTCATTTCCGGCGACGGATTGCCACATCCACTTCGCTTTTAGGAACTGTTTTCCAGCGAGTCGACCGAACAGGTACGGCGCACCTTTTGCCATAAATACAGAGTTTAGCGCGTTGGGTCTGGTGATGGAGGTCGAATGTTGACTTTTAGTGGTCGGTTTCAGTTGTTGTGCTAAATACGAACTTAGGGTCAGATACCGGGAGCACTGGAAAGGTGCGTAAGAATCCCGTGTAGCAAAACATAAAGAGACCAAAGACGCCGACCGTGATGAGAATTTCAAGGAGGCCTAGTGGGATTCCATCCTCATGCCATAGCGATGGTGCGACAAGAATAAAGCGTTCAAACCACATACCCACAAATGCGATGCAGGCGATGGTTAATAGTCCGGCAGGGTTCATTTTGATTGCTTTACTTAAAAGCGATATGAATGGAATAACGAAACAGAGGCCAAACACGGTCCAGGTGATCGGGGCCCACGCACCATGCATCCGGTGATACAGAAACTCAGTTTCTTCGGCTAAATCGCCGTACCAGATGACAAGGTACTGGGAAAAAAGCATGTATGCCCACAAGATTGAAAACCCAAACAGCAACTTCCCGACATCGTGTAATTGCTGTGTTCCCACATATGCGGCGATCCCGAGGCGATGTCGTCCCCAGGTGGCAACAATAGCCAGGAACGCCAAGCCGAGAAATAAGTTGCCAATGAAGTAATAGCCACCCATCAATGTCGAAAACCAGTGAAGATCAAGCGACATAACGAAGTCGAATCCAACTAAACTGAATACCCACCCGTAGCTAATCAGAACCGCCACGGCAAGCCGATCTTGTGCACGTTGTCCAAGCTTTCGTTCTGTATCGGTATCTTGCCAGTTCGCTATAAGTTTCTTGGCGTAGCCCTGCGCCGACCGGCTTCCGGATTCGTGCAGCATCCCGATGTCTGGGCGGAGTGATTTATAGACGTAGAGCAGACTGAAACCGGTCAGGACAGCGAAAGCGACGAGCTGCCTAGTGACAAAAAAGGGAATATTGAGCCAAGGGGTTTTTGCCTCGATTGGTTCATGGACCCAAGGGGCCCAACTTGAAACACCGGCTAGTAAAACGAGCAACATACCCAATGCGACCGGAAAGAACCCTGCTGTCGCTTCCGCTGTTCGTTTGAGAGGTCGTCCCCACCGCGCAGAGGTCACTTGTAATAGTGCGGATAGAACCACTCCAGACTGAGCCAACCCAGCAAAAACTAAGAAATTAATTAGGAGGCTTTGCCAGGCGCGCAGACTATTTCCGAAGAACACGCCGAACAAAAACGCAAGAATACCGACGATCCCGAACCCAAGGAGGGCGCGACGGGTACTTTCCGACACGAGTGAACCCGATGCTACCGGAATAAGATTCATTCCTGGGAGGCCTCCGGCGCAGGTTCTAATGTCTTGACGAAGTTGACGAGCGCCCATCGTTCGTTGGTACTCAGAGCGTCTGCAAAGCGTGGCATGTTTCGGCCACCCTCTCTGATGATGGTGTATAAGAATCCATCCGGATAGTTCCGCACGTGTCGCATGGTCAGGTCTGGCATGCGGCGATAGAAGGACGCTAATTGGCCGTTGCCGCGACCAAGCTCGCCGTGACAGAGGGTGCAATAGGATTGGTATAGTTTTGCTCCCTGCGCAATAGTGGTTGGGTCATTGGCAAGGGGGTTGGGCAGGTCACGTGCTTGTCGACGGTTAAGCTGACGAGCTTCATCGGTTGCCATGGAGCGATCCGGTGGTGGTCGGTGTTCTGATTGTGGTAAGACGACCGGGCCGGTCCACATATCTCGAACCTGAGATAATGCTAGTACAGAACTTCCAGCGACCCAGGCAAATATCACACTGAATATAAATTTACGCATTCGATCGCACCTCAATCGCTCCGGTTGTCTCTAGCGTTTCGCGCACCGTTGACTGCGATGTGTCACCACATTGGACCTCGATACCAAAGTGGTCGTTTGAAAAACGTGTATCTCTTAGTGGTATGCGGGACTGTGGTAGACCAGCTAGTCCGAAAAAGCTCATCATTCCAAAAATCGCTCCGAATAAAATCATCAATTCGAATGCAATAACAACGAATGCGGGTATTGAAATAAGAGGCTTCCCACCTGTAATCAACGGCCATTCGTACACTGTGTAGATTGGAAAGGCGAAGCCTATGACGCAGCCAAGAATTCCACCAATTAGCACAAACAGTCGAACCGGACTGGCGTCTGTCTTTAACATGCTTTCGATCGCGTGATCAGGAGCGGGCGTATATGCGGAGATGTCATTAATGCCGTTCCGCCGAAGCGATTTGATGGCATCAATGGCTTTATTCCGACTGTTGTAAATTCCCAACAATGATTCCATAGTCGAATTCCTAGTTCGCCGCACCGAAACAGACAAAGCCCGCATTGGGACGGCCGTGCAATGCTGCGTTGCTACTCGTCATGTTGTGCGTCCTCCTTCATTTCTGTAATTGAAATGGCAGGGAAATTCTTGACGAACAACAAAAAGAAAAAGAAAAACCACGCAAAGCTTCCAGCTGTAATCGCTCCTTCAATCCATGTGGGTTGATAGAGGCCATCGGTCCAATTTGCAGGGTCGAAGTCGTGAGAAAGTGAGGTGACGATGATGACGAAACGTTCGAGCCACATACCGATGTTGATGAAGATGGAAACTACGAAAAGTGCAGCAAGGCTCGTTCGGACTCGTTTTGAAAATAAAACCAGTGGAATGATTACATTACAGGTAAACATGCCCCAGCTAAACAGCCAGTACTGTCCAAACATTCGGTCGTAAAATGTTCCTTGCTCAAACGGACTACCGCTATACCAGGCAATAAAAAATTCGGTTAAGTATGCATATCCAACAATCAGCGAGGTCACAATGATGAGCTTCGCAAGGTTTTCAAAGTGATGAATGGTGATGTACTCCTCGATTCCCAGAAGCTTTCGTAGAGGAATCAAGAGTGTGATTACCATCGCAAGACCAGAAAAGATTGCGCCGGCGACGAAGTAGGGTGCGAAAATTGTACTGTGCCAGCCAGGGAGAATGGACATGGCGAAGTCCCATGAAACGACGCTATGCACTGAGACGACTAGCGGTGTGGCAAGGGCGGCGAAGAAACCGTACAGAGCTCCCCAGTGATACCACTGGCGAGTTGATCCACGCCAACCGAGAGCTAAGACACGGTAGATAGGTTTTCGCCAGTCTGTGCATCGATCTCGTGCGGCGGCAATGTCCGGAATTAATCCAAGGAAGAGAAACATGGCACTTACCGTGAGGTAGGTAGTTATGGCAAAAACATCCCAGATGAGCGGCGATCGGAAATTGACCCAAAGTTGTCGTTCATTCGGATACGGAATTAGCCAGTAGAAAAACCATGGTCGACCAATGTGAATAATGGGATAGAGCCCGGCGGTCATGACTGCGAAGACGGTCATGGCTTCAGATGCTCTCGCGACGGCTGTTCGCCACTTTGCACGAAATAGAAACAGCACAGCTGAAATAAGTGTTCCAGAATGTGCGATGCCAACCCAGAAAACGAAGTTAGTAATGTAGATCCCCCAGAGAAGAGGATGTTCATAGCCAGCCACTCCGAGACCGCGCTGCCATTGTTGTGCGAAGGCGTACCCGCCAAAACTCAGTACGATCAAGATGAATCCGAGCGCTCCGTAATAAGGCAAACCTGGGGCCTGTAGCGTACGCAGGATATCGGTGTTGATTTTTGCGTAGTTCATACGGGTTTTAGCCTTGAGTGACCTTCTTGAGGTAGGTTACTGCCGGTCGTGTATTAAAAACTCCTAATGCGTGGTAACTGCGGTCGTTTGCCGAGAGTTGTGACGCGCGACTATTGGGGTCGTTAAGGTCGCCAAATACGATGGCGTCCCCTGCACAGGTTTGGGCACAGGCTGGTGTGACATCGCCATCCTGGACGGGACGACCTTCGTCACGTGCTTTTTCCTTGCCTTCTGCAATCCGTTGGACGCAAAACGTGCACTTCTCCATTACGCCGGCACTTCTTCCAGTAACGTCCGGGTTCAGTTGCAGATTGAGTGGTTCTGGGAATTGGGCGTCGGACCAATTGAACCGACGCACTTTATATGGGCAGTTATTGGCACAGTATCGTGTTCCGACACAACGGTTATACACCTGCGCATTAAGGCCCTCTTCTGTGTGATAGGTCGCAAACACTGGGCAGACGGTTTCACAGGGTGCGTGGTCACAGTGCTGGCAGAGCATTGGTAGGAATCTCGAGTCGACTGAGTCCGTGTTTTGTGCCGTGTCAGGTTCGGTGAATCGTTCGATCCGCATCCATGACATGGTTCGTCCAAGCAGCATTTCCTCCGCACCCATAACCGGAATATTGTTTTCCGCGTAGCAGGCCGCGACGCAGGCATTGCATCCGTTACAGGCATCTAGGTCGATGGCCATTCCCCAACGGTGTTCTGGGTGTTCGTGTTCTGGATACAAACTGAAGTGATGTTCTTCTGGATGTACATCGCCGGCAACCAGTGCTGCGAGTGAGACCGACTGTGCGAGGTCTCGCCCGTCTTGGTCAAAGGTATGCTGCAGTCGTGGAATTGGGCGTCTGAGGTCTCGCGGTTCAACGTCAACTTGCGTGCCAGCCCACCGAACGCTCCCGGCTAATGTCTCGGGTGTCGGATCAAGCAAAGCCATGGGATTGACGCCTCGGTGATTAGCGTATCTACCATAGTCCGTATGTCCTTGCCCAATTGGTATCGCTACGACGTTATTCCGAACATGTGGATTAATAATGATCGTTGCATCAACAGTTCCGAAGTCCGACTGCAGTGATACAAGTTGTCCATCTTCTGCACCAATACTTTCCGCCGTCTCAGGTGTAATTTCAGCCCAGCTTCCCCACGTTGCTTTGAGCATAGGGTCCGGTATTTCCTGAAGCCAGGGCTTGTTGGCACCCCTCCCGTCGTAGAAGTGGAGTGATGGGTAAGTCACGAGCGTTAATGCACGACGACTTTCGCCGGTTGGTCCAAGGTTTTCGAGGGAGATATCGCCCAGTTGTTCAGTTAACGTGATGGGTGAATTGTTCGTGGCTGAGTCCAGCCACAAACCGCCATCTCTAAGTGCATCAGCCCAAAAGTTTTCAAACGTTTCAGGATCGACAGACTCCTGTTGTTCGGCTGACTCTGAGTCGGTTGATGGCTGGAGATTACGCCATGCCTCGCGGAGAACTTCATAGAACTCTCCTTCCGGCA
>MDTE01001806.1_pt1 | contig 27950 bp, 56 predicted proteins | sample 811231 | NCBI WGS metagenome assembly MDTE01 (sample SAMN05326651, study PRJNA326480) | marine metagenome | isolation source: seawater | place: Indian Ocean: Red Sea | collected 2010 | reverse complement strand
GTCCTATTGTCGATATGATCTTCCCACCAAGGAGACTCTGGCATTTGCAATTGAATACGAAAATGCCTGCGATGAATATTTGAAGGGTTTGGCACCAAGCCAATACAATCCATATCATACAGACTGCTTTGCAGACGACGATATCCCCTTCTAATCGAAGCTTTAACTCCCCTGTCTTGACTTTGGTCAAGATGGGGGAGTTTTATAATAGGAGCAATAAATAATGAGAAAATTTGAAAAACTAGGACATGAAATTGGAAAGCTAGTACAAGAAAAGAATGCTGCTTATGGCGATAGCTTTGGACAATCAGAAGAAATATTAGAAATACTATACCCAAACGGGGTGCAACCCAGACAATATAAAGATTTGCTAGCTGTAACTAGAGTTCTGGACAAGCTATTTAGAATAGCAACAGATAAAGATGCATTAGGAGAAAGCCCCTGGAGAGATATTGCAGGCTATGCTTTACTATCAATTGACTCGGATGAAACCGAATAAGTGGATAGCGGCTTACGCCGCATCCTCGCTGGAGTGCTACGTTAGGAGTAAAAATGGAAACACTTAAAGTAATGATTACTGGTCATAGGCCTAATAAGCTCGGTGGCTACCACAAAAGTAATCCAAGAAAATTAAATATAGAAAGAAAGCTAAGAGATATCCTGACCAGGATAGCTAAAGCTGCTCAAGAAAGTGGAAAACAACCCATAGCTATATCTGGTATGGCTCTTGGAGTCGACCAATGGTGGACTGAAGCTGCACTTTATCAAGGCATTCCTTGTCACGCATATGTACCCTTCAAGGGGCAAGAATCAAAATGGCCTGAAGAATCTCAGGTACACTACGAAGAACTGTTGACTCGCTGTGCAAAGGAGATTACAGTATGCCCTGAAGGTTACGCTGCTTGGAAAATGCACAAGAGGGACAGGGCAATGGTTGACGATGCCGATATTTGTATCGCTGTTTGGGATGGTCAACCGGGAGGTGGCACTGCCAATACGGTGAATTATATAAGGCAATGTCAGAAACCATGCCTAATTGTCAACTCAACCACTCTCGATGAACAATGGGAAAACAGTTAATGCTTTCTCAACAAACCAAAATAAGATATAATCAAAAGAACGCTCTATGTAGCGTTCTTTTTTCTCAATAAAGGAGCAAAGATGACAAACCCTGGCTATTACTGGCTAATGCTAGACACCTTACACATAGCTGGGCCATTCCATACTCAAGATGAAGCTTATAAGTATCTCGAAGATGATACTGATGGCAATGGCCTTATAACAGTATACTCTGGAGAAGAAGTTTGCCTGGTTCCAGCCGTGGATATAACTGTCGAATTTGCTCCTCTTGCAACGCTGCAAGAAATCTTGGAACAAGAAAAAATAAACGAGGGCTGATCATGAATCTTATAGCAGAAGCACATGACATTGCCCAAAGAGTACACAAAAATCAAACTCGCGATGATAATCTCGAACCTTACATAAATCACTGCAAAAGAGTGGCTAGAATAATTAGCTCACATTTTGGCAGTTATGCAACAGACGAGACAATAGCGACAGCTTTACTTCATGACACTCTAGAGGATTGCAATCCTGAAGATATCTCTAATGTTTATAGAGATATTTATACTAAATGCTCACCACGCATAGCAGCTAACGTGGACCTACTTACTAAACCTAGGGCACCTAAAGAGTTTAGTAAGAAAAGGTACTTAGCAACACTCTCTGTTTCACCAAACAACGTTATTATTGTTAAATTAGCAGATCGAATCGATAATTTAAATAGCATCCCCCATGCCAAGTGGGGAATGAAAAGAATACTCTATTATATAGACGATAGCGTTGCGATATATGATGTCGCATGCGTTAGGGGCCTCTTAGCAGAAGCACAGCAGCTGCTAACAACTATTATGTTGACTGAAGCTCACCTTAACAGTATAAACTTAAAATAAATGAGAGTTATATGACCAATGATAAAGAAAAACTAAAAACTATATGTGCTTGGTGCAATAAATTGATTCATGAGGGAAAAACACTAACACTCTTTGGAAAAGAAAGAGTCTCGCACGGTATGTGTAAAACATGTTACGATAACATGGACGACATACAGGAGAGAATGATGGATGGCGAAAAATTCCCACCTGAAAGAAAATAATTCAACATATATGAACCACCTACTCCACTCTTGGAGAATTGCTCTAAGACTGGGGTGGTATGGTTGTATCTGTGGAATTTTGCATGGAATTCTTCCAGAATGGAAGAAAATCCAAACAAGTATGACAGATACCTGCTATCATACTTTATCTGAAAATAAACTATGGCTTAAAATCAATAAACAGGAAGAATAAAAAATGGCTAAAAGCAGACTTCTATACTCCAAGAAAACAAAACCATGGGACTACTCTTTTCATGTTGTTGTAAAACAACATCATAATAAGAAGATTGTCTATATTACATATGGGGGAGGTCGCAGATTTGGTGGTGGTGCTTGGTCAGAGAATCTGACCAATGTTCACCCAAGAACGATGAACATGATCAAGACATATCTTGGTCAAAAAACGGTAGATGAAATTGAAGCATTGCTTCAGCAAAAGACCAAAGGAGCAACCAATGGTAAAACTCAACGACATACTAACCAAACTAAAGAAAGACAATCAGCCAGCTCAAGTGGACCTGCTAAAAACTCTTAAGGGGATTACGAGTCATCGTAGTTTCGAAAAAACTATAGCTACCCTAGAGGAATATGTCTCAAGAGGAGCTATAATTGAAAGAGGTATGCAATACCTTGACTTTACCTACGAAGATTTGATGCGGCTAAAAGAACTTGCTGCAAAAGATTCCGACTTTAATCTGGAAGACAAAGTTGCTAAAGTAGTTAAAGACGTTGACGCTCATAGAGGGGACAACGAGAAGCAACTAAAATTATTCGATTAAAGGAGTTATAGCATGGGAAAAATTAAACAAGCCCTAGCAGTCCTCTTTTCAGGACGATCAACATTGAACGAACTCAAGCTGAAAGCTTTAGAAGAAAATATGAGGGACATTGCATATGTCTATAGTCCTGATTTTCTAGCCGAGAGTAAAAAAGAGCTGAAGGACTTTCTTAAAACCCAACCTCCCGATCTTCAAACTGTTGTCGGGTGGTTAGATGATTTCCTAGAAAAGTCTCTAAGAAATGGTAAAGAAGAAAGAATTAAGTTTCTATTTAACAATCGGTACGATATAGCTGGTTTGAATCAAGAAGATTATAGAAATTGGATTGATTATCTCCAAAGCTTAGACATACAGTATACAACAGCAGCCAATATTGTAATTAAAAAAGAAGTAAATCTATTGCAATCAGAAATTATGAAAGAGTATACAGATCCAAAGAATCTGTTATTTTATACTCCAGGTGATGGAACTATACACTGAGGTAATAAATGCTACTATTTTATGGACTAATCGTATACACGTTTGGTGTATACGGAATAGCTTGGCTAATTACCCAATCGTATCTTTTCGAAGGGCTTAGATCCTCCATCGAGAACCTTGCTGATAAACGCGAAGGTAAGCTCGGTGGGGGATTCCTTCAAAAAATAAGCTACCTATTAGGTTGTATCGTATGCACAAGCGTATGGATTGGGATATTATTTGCTCTTGGATCTAATTATTCGCTCCTGCTCTCAGAAGCATTTCCACCAGTAAATCTTTTAGATTTATTCCTATGGGCTGGATGGTCTGCTAGTACGAGCTGGATGTTGGCAAATTTGCTTGACGACGCAGGATAATTTATGGGAAAAGGAAGCAAAAGAAGACCTTGTCAAATAAGCCAAGAAGAATACAAAGAAAACTGGGAAAAGATCTTTAAGAAAGAAAAAAACGATAAACCAGTAACTATTGAAATAAAAGAAATTGAAAAGAAGGAGACGCAAAATGTCAAACAACGCTAATTGCAAATGCTGCAAATGCTGTACATGTACATGTGAAAATTGCTGTTAAATATTAGGGGGTGAAATGGTATCGACATGGTAGGTAAAACTAAGAGTGCAAGCAGCCAACGGTGACACATGGCTCGACAGTGTCGCAAAACTTTAAATGCCGATGATACAATCATAGCAATTCTGGAAGACACCTATGGTGTTGATCTAGATGGGGCTTCTGACAGCCTTATTACTCAATGTCAGGCAACTGCTTAGTCAACAGCCTAAAAAAAGACTGGTGGTCCCTCAATTCCTGAAGAGGGGATAATAAATCAGGATAGTTTGCTTATTAGGAAGAAATAAGATAAGCTTGTGAACGACTTGATGTGGCAACTATTGTGGACCGGGGTTCGACTCCCCGCACCTCCACCATTTAACTATGATAGACCAAATAACATTAAAGGCTAGGTATATGAAACTGTCATTAGACATGAATAAAAAGCTTTCCTTGCTAATTGCTTTGTGGATACTGGATAAACTAGCTATGTTAGCTATGTTTCTCTGGTTCATGTAGGAAATACAGATGAAATGTAAATTTACAGTGGATGACGGTGACGATGGACGCTGCAGTAAGAATACTGTTAAGAAGTACATTATAGATGGTGAATCAAATTTTTGTAGATTCCACCACTATGTGCATCTTTCTATTAAATATGCCCAAAGAATTAGCGAGCTAGAAGAACAGCTAGCCGAACTCAGCACTCTAAAGCTGAAAAAAATAAAACCAACCCAAGTCTCAGGGGTATTCACTTTTAATATTCTCGATAAAGTTACCCCACCCATACAATTAAAACTCTTGCGATTTACAGGAAGAGAAGAAACATGGCATATGTCTGGTCGCGGACCAGCCAATCAAATAATGCTTGTCTCTGTAAATGGCAGCACAATACACGAAATCAAAACCAGTGAAGCAGGTGAATGGCAGTTTGAGTTAAAAGACTGGCATATCCCTGCTGATTCAACTTCTGGTCAAATAAGAATAATCTTTCCCGAACTACACTCTGAAGAGGGAGAAACATACGTTATTGACTTTACTACAAATAAAATAGGAAAAACTAAGGAAGAAATAGAGCATAAACATAAACCAGTAAGGATCAAAAGTTTCGGTGGTTTACAATCTGTCATTTGCGAACAATGTGGCAAATGGCTGAAAGATATTCCCGGAGATACAGATCCTCAATTCTAGAGGAAGTAAAATGAAAGTATTCGCTCTTCATTGTCATGAATGCAATACTGTTATCTATAGTAGAGCGCGACATGATTATCATCATTGTCTGTGTAACAACATCGCTATTGATGGCGGATTTGACTATGTTAAATTTTCATGGACAAAACCAAATACATTTACAGAGATTCCACAATTTGATATAGGTGATGTCTCGAAAGAGACGCTATACGATGATTGGAATAAACAAATTGATAATTATGGTATAGTTACCAATGCAAAACTCGAAATATAACAAGGAGATATTATGCCCGAATTAGTATATGTTTCACTTACAACTTTAGTAGTTGGTTTTCTTGGCGGCCTAGTGGTAGGCGACAAGTATCAACCTCTACAAGGTCTTGGAACAGCACTGAAAAACTTCTTTTCAGATGACTGCGATTAAACGGAAATAAAATGATTAACAACGTCGATATAGTCGTTGGTTTGGCTTGGGGTGACGAAGGCAAAGGCAAAGTCACCTCAAGCCTCACTAAGGAAAATGACTACTCTTATGTATGCAGATGGGCCGGAGGCTCAAATGCTGGACACACTGTTTATCTAGACGATAAACAGTATAAAACACACATCATCCCGTCTGGTGTATTCACGGGTGTTACCTCAGTAATAGGCCCTGGATGTGTAGTAAACAAGAGCAAATTATATGAAGAGATGGATTATCTTCATAAAAATGGATTTGATATTGATTTAATTAAAGTTTCACCTAGAGCGCACATAGTAACAGATAGGCACCTTCAAATAGATAAGCTAACTATGGCAGCTGCCCTTGGTACAACAGGCAATGGTATTGCACCTTGCTATGCTGAGAAAGCAGCTAGATCAGGAATTAGAGCTGATCAGGCATTGCCAAAAAAGCTTATTTGGGATGAGCAGCTATCTGGAAACATACTCTGTGAAGGCGCACAAGGCGTCTGGCTTGATTTAGATTGGGGAAACTACCCATATGTTACCTCAAGCACAACGCTTCCCTATGGGGCTTGCAGCCTGGGGTTCCCTCCACAAACTATCCGTAAGATATATGGAGTTGCAAAAATCTATGACACTAGAAGTGGAGTAGATCCTGTATTTCCTGAAAGCTTACTCGAAGATCCTCACCTTTCTAAATTGGGTGAATTAGGTCAAGAAATTGGCGTCACTACAGGACGCCGAAGAAAGACTCAATGGCTTAACCTTGATAAGCTAATACACTCAATCAATATAACTGGAACTACACATTTAATTATTAATAAATGTGACATTTTAGAAGAATTAAACATCTTTAAGTTAATTTATGTAGCAAATTTAGCTCAATTCGATACATTTGAATCAATGGAAACTTTCATATGTGCAAGGATTGTAGATAATTGTCCACTAATTAAAGATATTACCTACTCGCGATCACCCTTGGAAATATAAAATCTTTTATGGGGCGGTAGCTCAATCAGGTTAGAGCATGCGGCTCATAACCGCAGGGTTGTGGGTTCGAGTCCCACCCGCCCTACCATAAAGGATAAAACAATGAAACTGTTCTTAAGTATATTAATTGTACTTTTTTTAGTTACATATGTAACACCCTCTAATCTCTTTGAAGATAAAAGGGTTGTGCACTATGAAATGTGTGAACACAAAATTCCAAAGGACTTAGATTCTAGTGAACGTGAAATGCTCGTATATCTATGTCAAAAAGAATATAAAGGAGATTAAATGATCCGCCTACTATTTCCACTACCTGTTCAATTGACAGTAGCGGTTTCTGGAGGCCCAGATAGTATGGCTGGATTAGATTTTCTATCTAGAAATAGAAAAGTAACTGCAGCCTACTTTAATCATGGGACACCTCACAGCAAAGTATCGCAAAATCTTGTAGAAAAATTTTGCGAAGAGCGTAAAATTGATCTAGAAGTTGGCTCTATTCAAAAGCCAAGACAAAAACAGTCCCTTGAAGAATATTGGAGAGAAGAAAGATATAATTTCTTTGAAAAAATCGAAGGACCTATAATTACATGTCATCATTTGGATGACTCAGTTGAATGGTGGCTCTTCTCATCTTTCAATGGTAACCCAAAACTAATCCCTTACCGAAGGGGTAAATATCTACGACCATTCCTCCTTAATAGAAAATCTACTTTGGTTGAGTGGTGTGAGAGGAAAAATGTTAGATACATTATTGACCCAAGCAACAATGAGCTTGCTCATGCTCGTAACCTTATTCGCAGAAGGATTATTCCTAACGTTGAGTTAGTCAACCCAGGAATACATACAGTAATTAAGAAAAAGATTATCGATAGTTATCAATCCGCTCATGCCTCACGGCATGAACGCGGGTGTCACGAGTTAGGTTGAGCTAATCCGCACGGTTAGCTTTCCGGTTCGATACTTCAAGGTCTGATCACCCCTCTGCAGTCACTCTACTTGGTCTAACACGCCCTTAGATTACCGGCTGGTAGGATATACCGAGTCAGCCCTCAATCAAAACTCTTGACAAATAAATTCCAAGGAAATAGAATCCCCTTCCGCTGTCAACAAAACAAATTTATAGGACAGTAAAGGAGTTCTAAAATGGAAATTATGAAATTAGTTGGAAGCGCTGCTGGCAAAGCTTTTGGTCTTTCACTAGTGGTTGGTGCCCTTATTATGGGTGGCTACTACTTTGTAAACTCAAGCAATACCGCAGGCGACCATATTCAAAATGCTATCAATGATAGACTAGAACAGATAGACAGTACAACAAAGGGAGTGCAACCTGTAAACAGCCCTGTTAATAATGAAGAACTAGAAGGCAAGGATCCTGCTCAGGATCTTGATAAGACCGACACCCTTCCTATTGGTTATCCCCTAGATAACAAGCATCAAGACTTTAACGCGGAGGCTGACGCCTCCGGGGCTTAAGAATTCTTCTAACACTACCGAGTCCCTCCTTCCGGTGTTAGAAGTGGTGGAGGACTAACCCAGCAAAACAGCAATTGTTAGCTAAATAGTCCGGGATTCTAGTAAACTTACGTTATTCATAACTAGATGCGGCTTGCTTGAATTTATTCTCGCAAGGCAGGGGGAGGACGTAATAACGCGGATCACGCGACACAGTGACGGGTAGGTGAAAGGCCTACACTTTTTAATAACACGAGGAGGACAAAGTGCTTATAACTAAAACCAGCATGTTTACTGGAAAAGAACATACTCTTGAGATTCCGGTCACAGAAGACCAATTGAATGCGTGGAAGAATGGCAAGCTAATTCAAGATGCAATGCCGAATCTTACACCAGATCAAAGGGAATTCCTTATGACAGGCTCCACTCCACAGGAGTGGGACAGTATCTTTAAAGACTAATACTTACTAGGGTGTCTACAGCAAACTAATATTTCACCAACTGAATAAAATACCCAAGTTTGATACCTTGGGGACACCCTGTTTATAAGGAGATTAGACTATATGTATGTACTACTCCGCACAGTCTGGCGCAACACCCCTCGGGCTCGTTCGTACAGTGTGCTCTTAGAGTGCAAACTGGTAGGGAAACCAAGTCAGTTTACAACATATAGACCCTAATTAAGGATGCTAACAGCAATCTTTATTTCTACCAGCAAAAGGAAATGTAGCTTAATTGGTAAAGCGCCTGGCTGTAGTGGCCAGGAGATGCGGATTCGAGTTCCGTCAAAAAATAGTATCCTGTACCTTATTTTATGATTTTCAAGGATGGTATCAGCAAACTTTAAAACACTAAAGTGAAAAAAGACATCCGGGCTCGAAAGGGTTTTATTTACGGATAAGGGCATAGCCGGTTATCTATGATAGGTCCATAACTGAATTTATGGTACGACACAGCTAAATCTGTGGAACGCTTCCAGGAAGGCATTGAAGCCAAAAAAGATGTCTACCCCATCCTGTTTTTATTATATACCGAGTTATACTATTAGTAGTATAAATGGATTCCCCCTGGATGACAGCACAGGAGACGTCGGGAATTATTGATAAGAGTGGCTGTTGCATAATCATGTGGAAATATATAGGACCCTATATATGCACCTCACATGTAAAAATAAATGTCGGCTTAGGAGTTCCATGAGTATCATCTAAGCTGACTGAAGCCTGCTCACGATTAATTGAGTGGATGTTTCGCGATAAAAGACTCAAAACTGTAGCGACTAAGTCTATTGTGACTAAGTCTAACTCAGTGATGTGGGTGGAAGCCCCACACTTTTTATATTATATGCCTACCAGTATCGGAGGGTCCGTAGAGACAGCTGATTTATACATGCTTATACCTGTGCTGACAGAAAAGTACCGTACGGTCCTGTGCAGCCTCTGTATATTTACCTTGATCCACCCGTAGGCGGGTCGCGCTAATGCCGGTACACTTTTAATTGAAACCTATAGTAGAAATTTATCTGCTATATCTAATGAGGAAAAATATGAACCTATATGTAGGAAATCTGTCGTATCAGACGACAAACGAAGAACTACAAGCTGCATTCTCTGAATTCGGCTCTGTAGTAAAGGCTAACATCATCATGGATCGCGAAAGCGGACGCTCAAAGGGCTTTGGCTTTGTCGAGATGGCTGATGGAGGCGACGAGGCTGTAACCGCACTTAACGGTACAGACTTTGGTGGACGAACCATTAAGGTTAATCCAGCACGACCTCGGGTCTAAAAACTCATATGGGGACACGGGAGATTAGGAGGGTGGAGGTGCTCTCTCTACCCACATTCCTGATTGTGAGGATGTATCCTTAGATCGTGTCCCCTTATATTTAATTTTTAAAGGAGCACCAATGCGTAAAGACATGGACAAGATTCTTGTAACTCGTCCTAGAATTGGTTCGAGCTACAAGAACGAAGAAACAAGAAGGAATAGGAGAGCCAAGAATGAAGATCTAGAAAATCTTCCCTCCAAATCTTCTATGAAGCCAAAGGGTCGAGCCTATGAAAATCGCAAACAACTTAAAGAATATCTAAATCCTCTTACTCGCTTTCTGGTTAAAAACTGTGGCCGTCCCTGGTCAAAGGTTTATTCAGAAATTTGTAAAAGCATGGATCGAAGAGGTGTTGTGCAAGATCATATCTTCGTACACCTGTTCGATTACGTAGAACGAAATCCTATTTTTATTGACGGATATCCGCACCACCCAGAATATGCGTGGCGAATTTATAAAACAGGATACAACTTCTATGTTGATCAACATGGCTTCTTGAGAGAACCAAAGGATCCCAGACCTTCGCGACCAGTAGTTGAGAATCCCTCTCTTAAGGAAATTGAAGATAAACTTTATATTCAAGATCCAAAAGGAACTTGGTTCGAAGCAACCCTTAAAGATATCGATATCTGGAATATCTGGGAGGGTGAACAACGCGAATGGATTCTGGAACTCTTGGGAGCCTGGAAGCTTAGCACAAAAAGGGCTGAGTTGCGAACACTCAGCAAAAAAGAAAAAAAGGCTCTTGGCCTTTAGGATATATATGAACCCTTCCGAATCAATCAAATTGAAAAAAGAAGTGATAGATGATCTTCGGCTAGCATTTTCTAATGCCTCTGAAATCTTTCACTCAACATGTACTGTTAAGAATATTTATATTCTGCCTGGAGATGATATAGCCCTTATCGAGACAGATAGCGGTTACTTCAGATTAATCCTAGGTACAATTGGAGCCGCTTCGGCAAAAGCTTTGATAAAAGATACCTAGTTCGGGCCTTACGGCCCAAGCTTATGTAGTGCAGCTATAGCACTAAGGGAAACGTCAACACAATAACAATAATCGTACCCTGGAGATATAATGGAAAACGATAGTTATACGCCATATATGCGTACTCAGATGCCTACATCTTTGCTAGATGCTATGACTTCTGGGGATACGCGAACCCTCAATGATTGTGTTACACATTCTACTTCCTCAAGCCCTCTGGTTGATTTGTTTTTTACTATCAACACATTTAGGCACAAGGAAGAGGATGAAATTCAATCTGCTTTTTATAGAGCATATAACCACTCGCCAGTGGATGCTCTTAGAATTCTCTTCTATTCCCGTGATATTCGCGGTGGACAAGGAGAGCGACGGACATTTAGGCTCTGCCTAAAGAGTCTTGCTCAATCCGGTCAGAAACTTCAAGGTCTACTTCAGTACATTCCGTACTTTGGTAGATGGGATGATGTTTTGGTATTCTTGGGAACTCCCCTCGAAAACGAAGCATTGGCTCTCATCAAGCAAGGTCTTGATGCCGAAGATGGTCTCTGTGCTAAGTGGATGCCGAGAGAGAAGAGTAGTAAGTCAGCGCAAGCTACTACTATTCGACGCTTTCTCGGTCTTACACCAAAGCAGTACCGCAAGAAGCTCTCTCAACTTACGAATGTAGTTGAGACGCAAATGTGTAGTAAGAATTGGGACGCCATTCAATATGGACATGTCCCTTCACGAGCTACATTGCTTTACAGAAACGCTTTTGAGAAGCACTCCCCTAAGCGTTGGCATGATTTCCTCACCTCAGTAGTTGAAGGTGAAGACAAGGTCAACGCTGGAACCCTATACCCACATGATGTGGTAAAGCCCATCTGGGACACTATGGGGGACACTTGGGGTGGCTCGACAAGAAAGCCTACTGTAGACGAGCTTACGCTTCTGGATGAGCAATGGAAGGCTTTGCCAAACTACATGGAAAGTAACTCTGAACGAGTTCTTCCTGTAGTCGATACCTCCGGCAGCATGTATAGTGGAGGAAACCCAGAACCAATTTTGGTTTCGGTTTCTCTCGGACTCTATATTGCTGAACGAAACGAAGGCCCTTTTAAGGATCACTTCGTAACGTTTTCGGATACTCCGAGCCTCCAGAAAGTAGAAGGCAATAGTGTTATGAACAGGCTCGCTTCCCTCAAGGGTTGCGACTGGGGCTACAACACTAATATCGAACGAGTATTTAAACTCGTACTCGATTCTGCGGTTAAAAGTAATGTTTCTGAGTCAGAAATGCCTAGCGTAATTCTTATCCTTTCGGATATGGAGTTCGATAGCTCTTCTAACTGTGATGTTACAGCTTTTGAACAGGCTAAGCAGCTCTATGCTGCTGCAGGTTACGAGCTACCCAAGATTGTCTTTTGGAATCTGGATGCAAAGACTAGTAACTTCCCAGTTAAGTTTCACGAAACTGGGACAGCTATGGTGTCTGGCTTCAGTCCTACAATCCTAAAGCAGATTTTGGCCGGTGGAGACATGTCTCCGGAGAAGATTATGTTTGACGTAATCAACTCTGAGCGATACTCATGTATTACGCTCTAGGCTGAAAGTGGGGTTTAAAGGGGCGGATAGTTTATCTATCCGCCCCTTTTATTTTCCTGGATAAATAAATAGTTATAACCCCTGATCCATAAGCTTGAAGTTCACATCAAATATAAAAGTTGTATGTGCCTTCTCCCAGCCTTTATGTACTGGACCTTCGTGATCCTGATCAGGTTTAAAATGTGGAGAAGATGACCATAAAGCTATATGGACCAACTCGTGGATAAATGAAGTATTCCCTATTGTTCTATGCATAGGCTCTTCAGATGTATGGACCCAAATCCAACCAGAAGATAACGCTAAACCCAATATTATTGGTTTTTTTACCTTATTGCCATCAATATTATAGGCAATAGCAGAAGTTTTCTTCTCGGGGCCCCACTCTATAAGAAGCCCATTTAAATTATTGAGCACCCTTCCTTCCGGGTCTCCAAATTTTCTTTTCCAATGACGATAAAAAGTTTGGAGAGCAACTGAAACTTTTCGAGGGCTATACTGATTACAAGAATGCATAATCTGCCATGCATTCTTAAAATTAGGTATCTTTACCATTTGAGGAAATGGTTTTGAAGAGTCGCAGCCAGGAAACTTCAAATAGTTATTTATATCTTTCCTTTGCACATTATCCCAAGAACAAGTAGAATTTTCTTCGGAAAAATGGTAGCGATATGATAGCGGGGTCTCCGGTTCGACCGGACTGCAGCTATTTAAAAAGAAAGCAAATATGAAAATATACTTCAAAAACTTTAACACTTTATCCTCACTATAAAAAGATACCATGGAGACAATATGGATAACAACCTAGAACTCGTTAAATACGACGATCCTATATTAAAAGAAAAAGCTTATGCTATTACAGAGCTAACACCTGAGGTGTATAAGCTTGGACGTGATATGATTAAATTCATGTATGAGAACAACGGAATTGGCTTAGCAGCACCCCAAATTGGGCTGCCAATAAGAATGTTCACCATGCATATGTTCACTGAAGAAAATAAAGAGGTAGAGCAAGGTAGCGAAATAGATTCTGGCCAAGCCGTTATAATTATAAATCCGAAGTTAGTTTCTGGAGAAGGAGAGGTAACCTTTGAAGAAGGCTGCCTTAGTTATCCTGGAGTTTCAATTCCAGTTAAAAGATACGAAAAGATAATAATGTCTTCAGCATCGCTACATGATGGCGAATACGGAGAAACAACTCTTACTGGTATAAATGCAATTTGTGCTCAACACGAGATGGATCACTTAGATGGTATAACCTTTCTCGACAAATTGCCAAGAAACCAGCGCAGAGCTATTCTGAGAAAACTACAGAAAAAATGATTCTCCAGAAGAGCCTAGATGTAAAACAATGCTTGGTACTAATTATATTGCTAAGCTTTGTAGACGCTATGTGCACTATGGCTTGGGTTCTAACTGGCATTGCCAAAGAAGGGAACCCCCTGATGGACATACTGTTGTCCCACTCCTACGCATTATTCGTAGGAACTAAAATCGGATTAACCTATCTTGGTGTTCTTATACTTAATAAGTATAAAGAAACCAAACTCGTAATGAATGCTGCAACTATTATTACTATTGTATATATTTACATAGTAATATATCACTTAATAGGATTTGTATCCTTTTTAATGAGGTAAATATGGAAAATACTAAAGAGAAAAAGATAACAGATCCCAAAACTCGTCTGACAATTTGTGTAAATTGTCCACACTTTGAACCAACTTTAAAAAGATGTAAGTTATGTAAATGTTTTATGTATCTGAAAATCTTTATTAAATCATCTAAGTGTCCAGACGAACCGCGAAGGTGGTAACATGGAAAATAAAGAAATTGAGTATAAATACTGGGCAACTGGTATTACTAACTGGGAGTTTGAAAAGAAACTCCGAAAAGCTGTCTCGCCAGAATACAGGGGAGCTAATTTCCCAAAATATATGTATGTAGTGTCATGTGACGACTACTGGGAAAATTTTCTTACTACAGCAACACCTGGTCAAGCTGATTTTATTCGCTTTCGCAAAGGCGGAGGGCTTCAAGAGCTAACCCTTAAGCGAAAGAAACAAGAAAATGTTGTAAGGGACGAAGTTAATATTGATATTTCAGGTAACTCTGAAACTTCAGTTGCCTATTTTCTGACATTGTTGGGCTATACAAAAACATTCCAAGTCTATAAAGAGGCATGGATATGGCATTTTGATGACTGTGTAGTTTCATACTATACCCTAGCTGATGGAAGAAGTGTCATTGAGTTAGAAGCCATCGGCTACTACACAACAAAACAAGGCATTGATACTATCAACTTGTACGAAAAATCACTTGGCATAGAAAATCTAGAAAAAGAAAGTCGATCTCTTTATGAGATCTTCAGAACACCAGAATGCTCAACTGAGCTATAAAGTTCCGATACAACGCCGGAGTGGCGGAATTGGTATACGCAACGGACTTAAAATCCGTCGCCCTTTGGGATTGAGGGTTCGAGTCCCTCCTCCGGCACCATAAACGAAAAGGAAAAAAATATGGGTAAATCACACCCAGGAATATTCTTCTGCGAAGAAGATAGAGGCAAAGGTCCGTTCAAACTACGCGTTAGTGGTACTAGCAATTTCGTAACAGAAATAAATATCAACTACTATAGCAGATTTGGCGGTCCTAGCCTCGAAAAAGTAACCACCTCTTTTGGGTGGGACAATCCAAAAGCCCTTCTGTACCCTAACTTGAGTAAGGCTATTGAAGCTGCTGCTCACGTTCACAGAATAGAGGGTTTTCACATTTCAATTGAAAAAGAGGAACTATGAAGTATGCACTTCCATTAGTGCTAACAATTCTTGTATCCGGCTGTGTAATGCCAGATACTGTTTTAGAATATGCAGTTCTGGAGTCACCTAATTGTACTGATCACACAGTTGAAAGTCACAATTATGGTGCTGCAGCTGCAAACAAGAATACACCAAATCGATCTACAACTAACATTACTATGATTTGTGATGGTCAAAAAACCATGACATCCTACAAATGTGAATTTGGCTGGGGTATCATTAGTGATACTACTTGCCACAAGAACAACTAAGGAGCAATAATATGAGAGGCACAACTGCCAGAGAGAGTCGCCGTAAACGAGCAGACTCTCTCACTGAAGAAAGAGCAAAGCGAAGCCCCCAGCAGCAGCTAGAACTTTTAGACAAACGTTTAGGAGAAGGCTTAGGCGCTAAAAAAGAAAGAGCAAAGCTACAAGCTCTTATCAACAGCGAGTCTAAACAAAAATCTAAAAAGAAAGCTGACAGGTAGTTCCTGAGTTGGGGGCCGTTAGCTCAACAGGTAGAGCATCGGACTTTTAATCCGGCGGTTCTGGGTTCAAGTCCCAGGCGGCCCACCAATTAAGGAAAGAATATGACAAATAAATACATCAATAACGACCATTTTATTACTGCGATGAGTAAGAAATATGTGAAATATAAAGGCTTTTCTAGTAAACCAGGCGAGGGGCCAGACCCGGATGAGAACTCGACTTTAGAATGGGAAGATATGGATACAGATCCAGCTATATTACTCCCAGAGCCAGACTATGGTAACTTCAAGAAGCTGAACAAGCATAAAAAATGGGTTCTGCTTGAGCATCAAGTAACAAAAGAAAGAAAATGGGTTGATTTAAACCAAATTTACGCTGAAGGCGTTCCAAACGCCTTCTACGATGCTGACATACACTTCTGCCCTGAAGATGTATCGAAATGGAGATAACATGGATGCAATTGCTACCCTTCTCGGGTATTTATTACTCTTGACAGGTACTATTTGGGTTGTAATGAATTACCCATGGCTAATTTTCGCACTAGGTGCTACAATCATTGCGGCTAAATGGCTAGACAACGAACCTATTGGCGAACCAATTATTAAGAGGATAAAAGGAATATGGAAGACAAAGACATAGTATATACTTACCACTTTAGAGGATTACCTTTTGCTAAATTTATTGCAAAAGGTGGCATGAAGCTAAGTGGTAAATTAATTAAGCCCTTTGATATTCTTATCGTAGGGCTACCAAATGAGCTCCTATTAGACCCTGACTTAAGTCAACCTCAGGACAAAGAGCCTTTTGGCTTTGAAACTATAGGAGACATCAAACGTTTTCTGTTTGATACCGATACCTATACGGTTAAATAGGTGAAAAGGAGATCATATAAATGGAAGCGCTATTACTGTGTTTCGCTATTTATAGCGGAGGAGTTTCCGGAAATGTTAACCTACATAACAGTCGAGTAGCGACAGCTTGCCTAAACACTCCCCACGTAATTGAAGCAAGCAAAAACTATAATATTGACCCAACTGTTATGGCTGCCCTTATATGGGTAGAATCAAGATGGTCATCAAAAGCAGTGTCTTGGGCTGGTGCCTGCGGGCTAACACAGGTGTTGCCAAAATACGTAAAAGAAACATGCGAAGAACTGAAAAATCCAAAAACGAGTATCTACACAGGTGCTCATTCACTTAATAAGTGGATCGGAAAAAAGAGAAAAAGATCTGTTAAAGAAGCACTTGCATGCTATAATGTTGGAAACAAATGTGCGAAGTCAAAAAGAGGTAGAGGTTATTCGAATCTTGTTTTAAAGAAAGCCAGATGGTATAAAAATCAAATAGAAAGTTATAGAACACGAAAAACACAGACACCAATGAAACGCATGAGCAATGAAGATTTGAACAGCGAATTGATTAATAAAGCTAAATTACTTTTGAAAAAGAATATAAACAAACCATATGGAACCTTTATCTTCTTTAAGATAAACAAGAAAACCTATGGCTGTCTAATAGAAGAGCATTATCGACCCTTAGACAGCAAACATAAACCACGAGGCAAGCATAAGGGGTGTTCCCTTTTTGCTTCAACCTTAGAATAAACTGGAGAAAACCATGTCGTGTTACGAATGGGAAAGAGGCTCCGTAAAAATTCCAGCAAGTGAATGGTCTAAGTTTAAGAAGAGCATACTTAGTACGTATAACACTATCATTAAAAGAGATTTTGCTATAGCTTTAAACACCTATAACTATCTAAAAGTCTCTGCAAAGGGTAGAAGGAATTTCAACTATAAGCAAAGCTTAATGTTCAAATTGCAAGAAGCTAATCTTAACTATGACTCATACAATAGAATCGAACGAGCCATGTTCCCCTGGAACAAGGATAGAAAGACACCACTAAAGCCAAAAAAGAAAGACTTTAAGTTGGTGAATAACCAAACAGAACAACTCTCTTTAGATGGGTTCTCTATTGGTCTTTCCAACAAGAATAAAACGCTATACTGGGAAGTACTAGAAAACAACCATGCTGTTGATGAAGCTCACAACCATCCAATAGCTATGGCAGTATTTAGTGCACTAAACAATGTAACCTGGAAACGCAATAGCGGCGGTATCATCGTTGCAAACGATGAATACAACAGGCAGGACGATAGTCCTTTTGGTGGAGGAAATTATGTTACGCATGCTTTTGGACCTTTAGGCAAAAACTTGCAAACATTTAAATTTGGACTAACTACGAGCTATATATAAACCATATGGATGCTTAATGTATTATGTATAATCCACTAAAAGACAGTAATATCCTATGGGCAGGTGTTGGTCTCAACACAGGGATATTTTTATTTGCCGTTGCTCTAAATAACATAGAGTTGATATGCTTGTCTTTGGCAAGCCTCGGACTTTGTTTTTTAGGGACATTAAACACTAACTCCAACGACGACCAATAGGACAATGAAATTGGATATTAAAACTCTAGTAGCATTGATAAGCGCTATAAACGAAGTAGTTGAGCTAGATGAATGGACTTTAGAGGAGCTAGCTAATCAGCTAGATACAGACACCTACGAGATAATAGAAATATTTAACGAGGCGTCAGAGTTACACCAAGAATACACGGAAATAAGTATAGATAACGACGACGATATATTTTAATGGGAAAAGTTATGCCTGATTGGAATAAGTTTAATCAAGAAACATTAGATTTTCTGCTTTCGATTGCACCTGGCAATCCAGAATCTAAAGTAAAGCTAAGTAAAAATCCACTACCGTGGCCAAAATCATGGTGCCCCTTGAGATGGGACAAGGGAAGAATATGGGATTTCTTCAAATATGGCGGTCTATGGAGAGCAGAAGATGTTTTCAAAGAACCCCTAAGCGAAGTTTTTGTAAAAGAGGATGGAACTCCTAAAAAATTTGTTGAAATCGGCACGGTTCCCAATCGAGAAAAGAAGCACCTTGCTATCGGCGTTACTGATGTCGAGCATGCACGAGCTCTCATATATGTTAATGATAGAGAGCAAATTTATTTTGAAGATCACCCACTGCTGAGAGTTCTGCTCTATGACGAGAAGAATCCAGCGTGGGAGCCTTTAGCAGGGAGTGCTTCTATTCCACTTTTCTTTTCAATTGTAAATACTCTTGGAGGTCAATGGATAAACGATGGTGGAACAGTTAATTATCTTCCCTCCTCTTGGATGAGGGAAGGATCAAAAGCTGTCCAACTGGCAGTAAGCTGCATTGACTTGGAATTGCCAAGGCATAATGCTTGGCCAGGCACCAATAAATATAAGTTTAAAAATATATTCAGCCTGATAGAAAATATTGTATATTCCAGCTTAATAAGCATTGCTCAGTCAGATATGAATGCTTTCTATGAGGGAGGCAATCAAGACTACTGCATATTTGAATATAAAGAAATCAGTGACAAGATGAGTACAACCTCGTTCAACGAACTAAATGTTAAAAATGTAACAATTGCATTTAATCTTGGCCTTAAAAAGGGGAGAAACTCTATAAACAACCTTCCAGACAAAGACAAAGTTAGAGCTTTCGAACAAGGATTCATGATCGCTTTTAGTGGCGGAGGAACTCTGTTCCCTGCAATGTTCGGCTATGGGTGTGGAGCAGCAGAAGCTGCTTGGAATTTAAAAGCACCCTACGATGTTGAACGGTTAGGCCTCAAAAAGGGAGATCCCATGAATGCTGTGGCTAAAGCTTTTATTGGCGGCTCTGGAGGTGGGCTCGCTAGTGCTTATCTAGCAGAAAAACTCCCTGTATAATAAGGACATACAACCATTTATTAAGAAATAACTTGAAACAATATCAAAATAGCTTTAACATATATGCAACGGTGTAAAAACCAGATATGGAGAGAGAATGTAAGTAGAGCTATTTGATGAAAAGAATCCCACTGTTATCATTCTTAATGATTACTATTATTGCTTGTAGTGATAATCGCACTGGAACCGAAACCAAAGATGCTGGTAACGGATACATATATGTAGAACCAGACTCTAGCGATGAAATACCCACACTAGACACTTCTGAAGAAGATGCTGAACCACCAGACTTATGCCCTGAGGCAACCATAGCCGATGGTTACTGGTGTACATGTAATCCCGAATGCTGTAGATCTCAGCAATGGTATTGCCAACCCCAATTTGGGGATCCCTCAATATATAAAAAAGACGTTATTGTTGATATATGCGACGACAACAAAGAGCCCTGCATATATGGGCAAGATGAAGGTTGCCCACCCCCTGAAATAATATATGAAGGGGACTGTACAATAGGCTTTGAATGTGATCCTACCGCTCAGGGAGTAGATCTCGGATGGCAGCTATGCGAGCTCAGCAACGGAGAGTCAGGCTTACAACACGTCCAATGTGATAAAGGAAAGTTAATATACGGTCCTTGCCAGGGCTGCGAACCTGAAATCTGTGACGGCTTAGACAATGATTGTGATGGTCAAACAGATGAGGAAATAGGCATAGGTATATGTGAAACTGAATGTGGCCCAGGAGAATTAATATGTGTTCTTGGCGGAGAAGTATGCTTCGGCCCTGAACCCGACGAAGAAATCTGCGATTATATCGATAACGACTGTGATGGAGAAATCGATGAAGGTCAGTTAAACCAATGCGGATTATGTGGAGACGTACCAGAAGAAATCTGTGACGGTCTCGACAATAACTGTAATGGCACTGTTGATTTAGATGAAAACGGTTTACCACTTTTACAACCATGTTCGACAATTTGCGAAGATAGTTATAAGCAATGTGTCGGTGGAAGCTGGAGTAATTGTTTTGCTCAAGAACCATTAGAGGAAGTCTGCAATGCTTTTGACGACGACTGCGATGGGCAGATTGATGAAGGTCTTACTTGCTCATGTCCTCCACAGTTTATTGGAGCACTGTTACCATGTGCAGCTCCGCCACTTACATGTGGCGAAGGATGGCAAACTTGTGAATGCCAGCCAAGTGACGATGATTGCCAAGAGATTGTCATGACAGAGTGTAAAGCCTTATGCGCTTACGTCCCAGTTGAAGACGAGATTTGCGATGAAGAATTAGGTTCTCCATTCGCAGAAATATGTAACAATTGGGACGATGATTGCGATCAAGAGATTGACGAAGACCTTGTACGTGAATGCTACACAGGTCCAGAAGAAACATTGAACGTAGGTATATGTCTTCCTGGATTAGAAGTATGTGTAGAAGGAGTATGGGGCAATGAAAACGATCAAGAAATATTCCTCCCAGACTTATGCCTAGGAGAACAAACACCTCTAGAAGAAGAGCTCTGCAACGATCTCGATGATAACTGTGATGGTATCATCGAAGAAGAAATGGAAGAAACAGACATAGTGTTCATTGTCGATGCATCAGGCTCTATGCTAGAAGAAATAGGAGCAGTGGCTGCAGCTCTTTCAAGCTTTGCCACCTTCTATTCGGACGTACAGACCGTCCAGTGGAGTCTAATTGTAGGACCTGTGGACACGCCAAACTTTGCTGAAGGTTTGGTTATTCAACAGAACCTAACAGACTTCTTTACATTTATTGGTGCCCCTCTCTTTGCGAATCCTCAACAGCAAATGACAGGCTCAGAAATGTTATACGACGCCATATATTTTATTATACAAAGCTTAATCCCGCAAAATAATTTACCTCAAAATTTTGTTGCAAAGAATCAGATAGTGTGGAACAGTGGCATAACCTCTAATCCAGCTATACCTGGATTCGATGTAAATTGGAGAGATGATGCACACCATGTAATAGTAGTATTCTCTGATGAAAAAGGACAAAGCTTTACCATCCCTTCAATAACAAAAGAAATGATTGCTAGTGCAGCGTCTGCTGCAGACGATCTAAAAATCTTCGTTTTTAGTCCAGATAGCAATACAATCAAAAATACTTGGCTACCTATTACTCAATCAGGTGGATGGTTTGAACTTTCCCAAGATCATATCGTTATGTTTGATAACTTGATGGAAGTTCTTGATGAAACCGCCTGTGCAGGCCAATAAAATAAGGAAATAAAATGAATCGTCTTTTTGATGCGGATGACATCCGCTTCTTTAAGATACTTGCTTGTGTCACTCTAATCACAAGTACAGTACTCTTTGTAATTCAGAATTAAAGCTATGCCCCGATAGCTCAGCTGGATAGAGCAACGGCCTTCTAAGCCGTGGGTCGCTGGTTCGAATCCAGCTCGGGGTGCCATACACGCTGGGGTGAGGTCCTATTGGTAGGGACACCTGGTTGTTACCCAGGAGGTTGCTGGTTCGAGTCCAGCCGCCCCAGCCATTTTTAGCATTCCCCTGTAGCTCAATTGGTAGAGCATTTGGCTGTTAACCAAAGGGTTTCTGGTTCGAGTCCAGACGGGGGAGCCATTTTTAATGATCTTGCCTTTCAAAAAAAACAATGATATAAATATCAAAAGGAGTTAAAATGACTAGTATAGGATCAGTCAGTGGGGCTGGAGCTTCGCCCCCAACGCAAGCTCAAGGCAGCGCGACCTCCCCAGAAGGGGGAGAAACTTTACCCTCAACAACAGCAACTGAGGGTAAAAACCACCATATCCAAAATACAGATATCGGCCATAGCCACAATATGAGTTGTAAAGACTTTATTAGTTTGCATAATTCTGCTATTGAACCAATTAGCAAAACAGCAGAAGGCTTAAACATGGATATGGAAAAATTAATTGAACTAATTATAGCCATGAAGCTACTAGAAGAAATCGTAAGCGGCGATATCGGATCTAGTAGTTTCTCAACTGTAGCTTAGGAGAAAATATGTCACTATTCATACCTACAGTAATTGAAAAAAGGAATAATCACGAAAGAGCCTATGATATTTATTCTAGGCTCTTAGAAGATAGAATTGTTCTACTAGGCACAGCCATTGACGACAGAGTAGCCAATAATATTATTGCTCAACTCTTATTCTTAGACAGTAAAGACTCAACCAAAGACATTAAGTTGTATATTAACTCTCCAGGTGGGTCGGTTACTGCTGGCCTAGGAATACTTGATACAATGAACTATGTAGAAGCTGATGTTTCTACATCTTGTATTGGTCAAGCTGCTTCTATGGGTGCATTACTTCTAGCAGCAGGAGCAAAGGGTAAGCGTCATGCTTTACCTAACTCCCGCCTACTAATTCATCAACCCTTAGGAGGGGCACAAGGGCAAGCTTCTGATATAGAGATCGCAGCAAATGAAATTCTAAGGCTAAAGAAGAAAATCAATGGTATGCTCTCAGAAATGACAGGGCAAGATATCGAAACTCTAGAAAAAGACACAGATAGAGACAATATTATGACCCCAGAACAAGCATTGGAATATGGGTTAATTGATAAAATTATCACAAATAAGGGATCATAATGGACTTAAAAAGCTTTGATTCCGTCTTTACGCTACTAACAGCTATCATAAAGAAAGAAGGCGGAACAATCAGAATTACCGAAGAAGAGTTAAACAGTGTAAAGAAAACAGATCTTGTAGCATTGTCTTGGGACTCAAAAAACAACGAAGCCATTTTATCTATAGGGCTTCCACAAACATCAAGTAATAACTTGGTAAATTAAGGTATATATGAAATCACTAATTACAATATCGTTAGCACTATTTCTTATGTCTTGTGCACACCTGCCCGATAGGAGAAACGAAACTCCGAAGGGGTACGATGGTGTTGTACAAGTTGATCAAATGAATAAAAACACAGGTTCTCTGTGTTTTGAAGGATTTACCCGTGTTATCGGCATACATAGTAAGTGCCAAAGTCTTGGCTATGAAAAAGTTAAGCTTGGCGTAACTAGATATGCATGCACAGATAAAGACTCAGAAATTTCTAAAGATAAATATCTTTCTCATGAATTTTTCGTTTTAGCTGTGAATCCTCATACTGGCAAGCTATATAGCCCTCCAGGAAGAGATGTTCTTCCAATCTGTGCAGATCCAAGCGGAATGCTAGTAACCTCAGATAGAGATTAGAATGTATGAATACAAAGCCAAAGTTATCAAAGTGTATGATGCAGACACTATAACTGTAAATATGGATTTAGGCTTTGATGTTCACATTACAAAATCTATTAGGTTGGCGGATATCGATGCACCAGAAATTAGAGGAAAAGAAAGACCAGAGGGGCTGAAAGCTAGAGATTTTCTACGAACCCTCATATTAGACAAAGAGGTAATCGTCAAAACAGAAAGAGATAGAACTGGCAAATATGGGAGATATATTTGCAATGTTTTTTATGAAAAAGATGATTTAACTATTCATATCAACGATCTTCTGGTCAAAGAAGGATATGTAACCTATAAAAAATATTAAGGGATTAATATGAAAACTGTCATACATGTTAATCAACATATTATTCGCCAAAATACACGAAATGGAACGAATAACCCCTGTTTAACAGTCAAAACCTATAAAGACAATAGATATGCCAATGAAGCAATTATACTAGACACAGATGGGAATGAAGTTGCCAGAGTAGTTTACAGGCCTCACACACCTCTCTCTTGCGGTGCTAGATGTTGGATAGAAACATATAATGAAGTAACCGTTATCTCAGAGGAAGAAGATGCCGAAAATTGAACTAGAAGAAGGAGACATTCTTATACGTCGGGTTAGAAATGGTTGGATTGCAAAAAGTATTAGTGAAGCAGACCCCGAATACATCGTTACAGATGTATACTCAAAACCAGGCAAACTCGAAATAGAAGAAGCTCTTTGCTCACTGCTTTACGAGCAATTTGCAGGCTACACCCAGTCAAAAAGACGAGGTGGAGTATCAATAACTCTAGAAGAAGAAGGTTGGGAAAATGACGAAAAAACCTGCTAAATCAATTCAGGAGCATCTTGGTAATGCGATACGAGATGTAAACGATTTAGAAGATCAATTAGAACAAGGACACCGTGTTCTAGATGATATAAATGTCCCCAAATGGGATGATAAAGGAAATAAAATGCTTTTGCATGAAAGATTATCAATCCACAGGGAACAAATAACAGATCACTTGGTTAAGCTACGAGGCCTTTTAGACAAGTACCGATGATTTAATTTCTTTTTAGGCCTAGGTTTAACCCTAGGCTTGTTGACTGGCTTGCTCTTACGAGCAAGCCGCTGGCCGAGAGACAGAGAGGACCGGATATCATTCAACTTGAAGATTAACCTTAATTTTTTAATTAATTCATTCTTCGGGTTACTACGTTTATCATGCACTCCGCCTCTCCCAAGATGACATTGCTTACACAATGTAATACCGTTATCTATAGAATAGGCATATTGTGGTCTATAATATTTAGAAACCATATGATGAGCATGCGTTTTTGTAGTTTTGCCACAAGAAATACAAGTAAAATTATCCCTTCCCCTTACGGAAAGGGACCACTTTTTAAGTTTCGCAGAATCTAATTGTTTAGCTTTACGCTTATGCTTTCTGCGACTTTTGGAACGTTTAATTAATCGTTTCATATCAACCTATAAGGAATACTATTATGTCAGATCAAAACCAAGCCCCGCAAGGGCCCCCAAATCAAGTTTTAGCAGCTCTAATCGCTAGATTCGAAGCTGAAAGACTAGAAGCAATTGCTTGCTTAAACCTTTTTATTAACCAACCTCTAGCGGTCGCAGACCATCCAAATGTTGTTGGAGAGGCCGCCAGGTTGGTATCCGCCATTTCTAACGCCGAAGGATGTTTACGCACTTTACAAGCTGCAGTAACACCTCCTCCTGGTCAAAGCGATGAAAGTTGAACCTATTTATCTGTATCAAGAAGTAGGAGATGAAATAGGCAAAGTCGAATACGTTCAGCACTCTGGGGAAGATATCACTATTGTGAATAGCGCCAGAGTTTCTTTTGGCAAACATAAAGAAGAGCTGGATGACAAAGATCTTAAGCTTATCAGCTACCTGGTTAAACATAGACACACATCTGTATTTGAACACAATACAGTTACATTTAGATTCGCTGTCCCACTCTTTGTGAGAAGTCAACACCACCGTCATAGAACTTGGAGTTATAACGAAATATCTAGAAGATATACCGATTACGATCTGCAATTCTATGAACCAGACAATTTTAGGACACAACATAAAAGCAATAGACAAGCTTCCAATCTTAAGAGCTTGATAAACCCGGTACTTTCATGTGGAAGTGATTGTAATGATATGGTTGCTTTACATAATCAAATGTCTTTAGATCTCTACGCCAGGATGATTCAGGCTGGCGTTTGCAGAGAACAAGCTAGAGGAGTTTTACCCCAGAACATGTATACTCAGTACTATGGAACAGTAAACCTCAACAACTTACTTAAATTTATTAATCTTCGTTTACACGAAGGAGCTCAATGGGAAATACAAAAAGTTGCTCAAGCATGCCAGGCGATTGCAACTCAGTTATGGCCCATTACTATGGAAGCTTGGGCAAATAATAAAGAAATAGCTTGTGTAGAAACTCCAATATAGGTAAATATATATATAAAAATATATATCGACCTATAGGGAAGTTAGGAAAACCTAAAACATGAAAAACAAAATTAAGGAATTGATTGAAGAAAATATTAACCCATCTCTTGCAGAACATGCAGGAGCAATTGAATTAGTATCAGTAGAAAATGAAGAAGAAAATTTGGTAGTTATAGTAAAGTATCAGGGTGCATGCGTAGGATGTCCCTCCTCCTCGGCGGGAACGCTACGAATGATAGAGTTCTTTCTCAGAGAAGAACTTTCAGCACCAAACCTAGTAGTAAAAAAACAAGAGGATATATATCCATGGGGATAACATTAACCGATGCCGCAAAAGATTACATAAGAGAAAAACGAAAAGACGAAGGAACTGAGAGCTCCTACTTTTATCTAGGATTAAAAGGAGGCGGGTGCTCAGGCTTCATGATAAATGTTACTTTCGAAGAACAGGTCGAAGAAGGTGACAAGATATTCGAATTTGATGACGTTAAAATTGCAATCAATAAAAAATCGTACCTATATTTGATAGGCACGGTTATCGATTATAAAAAAACTCTAATGGGGTCTTGTTTAGACTTCAAGATACCAGAAGCTACTCGCAAATGTGGTTGCGGCGAATCAATTTCCTTTTAGTGAGGAAAATATGATACGTATCTATACTGATGGTGCGTGGAGACGAAAAGAGAAGGCCGCAGGCGCAGCAGCTATTATTATCTGGGAAACCGGAGAAATAGAGCTGCATCATACATATCTTGGCGATGCAACAAACAACCGCGCTGAGCTGCAGGCAATAAAATTAGGATTAACAAAAGTTCTGTCTCAAGTAGACGGAGCTCACCCAATCCGAATCTTTTCAGACTCTACATATGCTATCGGCATCTTAACTCAAGGGTGGAAAGCTAGGGCAAATAAAGAGCTTATAGCTGAAATCTCTAAAATAATGGAGCAATTTGATAATCTTTCTTTCAAGTGGGTAAAAGCCCACTCAAGAAACAAGTATAATCGCTTGGCAGATTTAGCCGCCAACATTGCTATCGACCAAAAATTTAAAAGAGATACAATCGACTGGATGGCTGAAGAACCCCCCGATGAAGGGGGAGTGAAATATGAGTGATGATAATTTCGACCTAATCCACGATGAGTTTCACAGATGCATCGAAACAATTAAATATTTAAGAAACTACAACAAGAAACTGAAATCAGTAATAAAAACAATCTTAGATAAAAATGAACATATTTGTTTAGACTCCGAGAAAGATAAAGAAGAATTACTCGAAACGTTAACTAAAGAATTAAACCTAGACAAAATAGATACAATTCTAGAGGAACCTTCTATACCTAAAAACTTGGAGTGGAAGCACATAGACCTATTTGATACTTCGATTTTATTCGAAGACTAACTGGAAAACTATACTTGCAGGCTTACGCCTGCTCTCTGCTGGCTCGTTAGATCAACTAACGTGCTTGCTAATAATATATGGAGAAAATAGAACATGAATACTTTTACTGGTATTGGAAACCTCGGAGCTGATCCCGAGTTGCGCCAGACTCCGTCTGGTCGTGCCGTGACTAATTTTAACTTGGCGATTGATCGCCGGTATTACACGGGACAGGGCGAGGAACGCCGTCTTATTCGTGAGACTGACTGGGTCCCCGTTGTCGTTTGGAATGGTCTGGCTGAAACTTCTGCACAGTATTTGCAGAAGGGTAGCAAGATCTGTGTTGAGGGCTCGATTCGACCTCGACAGTACACG
>MDTE01149708.1_pt1 | contig 27954 bp, 28 predicted proteins | sample 811231 | NCBI WGS metagenome assembly MDTE01 (sample SAMN05326651, study PRJNA326480) | marine metagenome | isolation source: seawater | place: Indian Ocean: Red Sea | collected 2010 | reverse complement strand
TTGGCCGCCGCGGCGTCGATCAGCGACGTGCCCGACGGGTCGTCACTTGCCTGCTCGATGTTCTTGAGGACGCTGCGAAGTTCAAAAAACAGCTTCTTGCGTTTGTGCGACGTGGCGAAGCGCACAATCGACCAGTTGTCTAGCATATAGCGTTGGATTGCCGCGCGGACCCACCAAGTCGCATATGTACCGAAGCGAAAGCCGCGCTCCGGATCAAATTTCTGCGCCGCCTGCAGCAGGCCGAACACGCCCTCCTGAACGAGGTCCTCCCGCGAAAGACCATAGCGGGCGTACTTACCGGCGATCGCGGCCACAAGACGGAGATAAGAAGATACCAGAGTGTCCAATGCCGACTGGTCCTGTTCGACGCGCCAAGCGCGGGCTAGTTCCGCCTCGTCTTCGCGCGACAGGATGTCTCCGGCAAAGACATCGCGGAGGATGGTATCGGTGTTGAACCTGGTTTGATTCATGAGGCTCTCCCAGACCTGCTGTTCGTCCTCTTGAGTACGCACGCAGACGGCAGGCGGATTAATCTCGCACCGAAGCCAGAGTCAGGCCGGCACTCGAGCCCCATCCCAAGCGAATAAGCCGCCCGTCTCGGCCGCCGTGAGACCATCCAGCACGTTCAGCAAATGCGCGGCGGCGACCTCCGGCGGGAAAAGGCTGTCCGCCGGCACATTGCCCTGAAAAGGGGCCGACAAAGCCGTATCGACCGTACCCGGATGCAAGCCGACACAGAGCGCCAGAGGCCAGCGCCGCGCGAGCTCTATCGATAGGCCGCGGATGAGCATGTTCAAGGCCGCCTTCGACGCGCGATACGCATACCAACCGCCGAGATCATTTTCGGAGATGCTTCCCACTCGAGCCGAAAGGGCAGCAAAAGCGGCCTTCCGATCCCGTACCAGCAATGGCAGAAAATGCTTTGCGACGAGCGCGGGCCCAGCCGCATTCACGCGAAACGCGAGTGCAAAATTCTCTTGGTTAAGTGCTCGCCAGCTTTTCTCGGGCTGAAAATTACCGCCGTCATGCAGCATACCCGTGGTCACAATAACGAGGTTGAGGAAACTCACCTGAGTCCGAATGGTCTCCGCCGCCGCGGCGACAGAGGCCTCCGAGGTCACGTCAAGATACAGGTACGTTCCCTCGCCCCCCGGTTCGCGTGACAGCGCGTAAAGCCTCTCGACGCATTGAAGTTCCGCCAGTCGCGCGCAAAGTGCCCCCCCGATGCCGCCGGTCGCTCCTATGACCGCTACGCTAAGGCCGGACCCATAAGTGTTCAGCATGCGATCAACACCGAGCGCCCTGCCAACACAAAAACCAGCGTGCCAACGTCTCGTCACGCCCCCCAGACATCATCATACCGCGCCGTTCCATCCGCCTTTGGATAGCTGCGATAAGAGGTCCGCTTCGCGGCCGAGTGGAACGTTGCCCCAGTCAAGGCGACTCCAAGGGCCACCAGAACATGAGCAAATAGCAATTCCCCATACCAGAACCATGCCCCGGCAGCCGTACAGAAAATTGTGGTCCACATAGAGCTGAGCACAACCATGATCTGAAAACGTTGCGCGCGCGGCAGATTGTTGAGCGGATTGCGGTCGGAATCCATGACCGCTCGGTAAATTTCAAACATTTTCTGCTCCTTCAAATAACCGTTCTTACGCGGCAATCATGAAGCTAGATCATGGCGCCTCTACGCACATGCAAGTCTCACTCACGAGCTATGCATGTCACGCGCATCCGGGGCGGTGCCGGCGGCGTACCCATGTCAGAACAAACTCAAAAGGAGCTTCTCAATGTTTGAATTTCTATGCCGCATGGGCCAAAAGATCTACGAAAGCCGCAGTGCCTCAGATTGGATCCGCGACGCAAACTAACGGCGCGGCAAAATCCAACTCTCCCAATGCCCGGCCCTGAGGCCGGGCGTTTAATTTCCCGACTCTCAGTCGTCCGACGCAAGAATTTCCGCGATTGCGACATGGCGCCCTTCAGCCACCGACTTGATACCCGCCTTAACCACAGCCAGCGAGGTCATGGCGCTCTCACCGCCGACCTCGGGCTCAACCCCGCCGGAAATCGCGTCTGCCCACTCAATCAGCTGCTCGGCGATGGCGTCGTTCTTGTCGAGCGTCACTGGGGTCTGGTTCGTGTTTCCTTGGTTGAGGAACCGAAGCCCGTCGAACAGGTTGTAATATGCGCTCATCTTTTTGCCATAAATGTTCATGGTGTAATACTCGGACGCAGACGCGTAGCTGGTAGACAGGGTTGAGACCGCGCCGTTCTTGTGCTTCATCATCAGAGATCCCACATCCGGGTTATCGCCAGGAAGAACCAGCTGAGAGGCCATGCCCGACACGGTCTCGATCGGCCCTAGCAGCATTGTAAGAACGTCAACATAGTGGAGCCCAATCTGAAGCATCACACCACCTGGCATGCCCTCCGCGGTGTAGCGCCAGTGGCCGAGCTCGAACTTACCGGCCCGGTCGCGGCTGATGTTCGCCTCGGCCTGTACCAGAGTGCCGAAATCACCCGCCGCGATCCTGTCTTGGATCCAGCGGAAGTGACTCTCGCGCCGGCGCTGATAACCGACCGACAAAACCACGCCTGCATTCGCGCAGACTCTGGTGATCGCGCGCGCCTCGCCGATGGTGTTAGCCACGGGTTTGTCGAGAAACACATGCTTACCAGCCTCGGCGGCCGCAGCCGTTGTCTCCAGATGTACATGGTTCGGCGTCGTGTTGATGATCGCATCGATCGAATCATCGTTCAGAATCTCGTCTAGTCTCGCCGCTGATTCGCAATTGTACTTCTCGGCGAACGCAGTGCGCTTGTCTTCCGAACGAGTAAAACAGGACACAACCTCTATACGACCGTCTGTGCGGCCGACCGCATCGGCTAGGACGTCGGACCACCAGCCGAGGCCAACCGAAGCAACGCGAAGGGGGTTACTACTCATGAGGAATTCTCCGTGGGGGGCGGCAGCGGCGCCTTCGGGCGGAGCCGGGCCGCACGCAGCGACCAGATGATGGACAGCGCTGACAGCGCGAGGAAGGTTACGGCGATCGGCGAGGAAAAGAAGATTGCGATATCGCCTTGGGACGAGGTCAGCGCGACGCGCAAATTTTCCTCAAGCGGCACGCCTAGGACGAGCGCCAGCAGCAGCGGTACCACTGGCATATTGAGCCACCGCATCGCGAGACCCACAAGCCCAAAGAACAGCATCACGTAGACATCGAAGAAGTTGTTACGCAGTGCGAAGGCACCGATCACGCACAGGACGGCGACGGAGGGCATCAGGATCGCGCGCGGGGTGGCCAGCAGCTTGACCAGAACTCGTAGCGCCGTCAGGGCGATGATGAAGTTGAAGATGTTAGCCCAGAAGAACGAGAAGATCAGGCCGAAGGCGAAGTCACCGCGCTCGGTGAACATCAGGGGCCCCGGGGCGAGCCCATGGATGATCAGCGCGCCGATCAGGATCGCCGTCACCGGGTCGCCGGGTATACCAAGAGTCATCATCGGGATCAGCGCGCCGCCGGTCACCGCATTGTTCGCCGATTCCGGCGCCGCCACACCCTCGACAGAGCCAGTGCCGAAATCCTCACCGCGCTTCGATACGCGCTGGGCATAGTCATAGCTGATAAAGGCAGCGATGGGCCCACCGGCCCCCGGGAGTATCCCGAGAAACGCACCGGTCAGCGAACCGATGGTGACCGGCATACGGATCGAACGCAGATCCGCCACGCGCGGCAGCACGGATTTGAGTTTCGTCTGAATTTGCTTCGCGCCTCCGCCGGCATCGGCCAAGTTACTGACGAGCTGCGGGATCGCAAACAGCCCGATCATGGCGGTAAGAAAGTGGATGCCGCCGATCAGGTTCACCTCGCCGAAGGTGAAGCGCTGGGTGCCCATAACCGGATCTTGGCCGATGGTTACGATGGCCAGCCCTATAACCCCCGACAGCAATCCCTTGACCAGCGACTGGGCGGCGAAACTGCAGATGATGGTGATGCCAAAGAACACCAGCGCAAACATATCCTCGGTGCGGAAACTGAGCGCCACCTCGGCCAGTAACGGCGCAATAAACAACAGACAGAAGAAGCTGACGATCCCGCCAACGAAGCTCGAGGTGATGGCGATACCGAGTGCCCTGCCCGCCTCACCGCGTGCCGACATGGGATAGCCATCGAGCGCTGTCGCCGAGGCCGAGGGCGTGCCGGGTATGTTCAGAAGCACAGCCGAGAAACTTCCCCCCGTCATGCCGCCCACATAGAGGCCGAGCAACAGCGCGATGGAGATATCGGCCGGCAGGACGAAGGTAACCGGCAGCAGAACTATGATCCCAGTGGATATCGTCATGCCGGGAATCATCCCGACCGTCAGGCCGATAAAGACCCCGACCGCCGTCGTCAGCAGGACCAGGAAGCCCGAGGCCTGAGCAATACCCGCGAAGACATCCGGGCTCATGGCACGATGCCCTTGAGCAGTCCGGTCGGGAGAAATACGCCGAAGCCATGACGAAACAGTAGATACAAGGAGGCGGTAGCAAGCATTGCGCTCGCGGCGACCCGCAGTACCCGAGTTTCGCCAAACAGGACCATCAACGCAGCAAAAAAGGGAATAGTCGCTAAGATGAAGCCGGCGCCGGGCAGAACCATGAGATAGGCGAAGAACACGCCGAGCGCCCAGGCGGCGCGTTGGCGGCTGCCGGTTTGCGCAGGCGCAGGTCCATCGACCGTCGCCAGCCCCTGCACCAGAAGTGCCGCCGACAGCGCGAGAATCACGATCGTATTGATCCAGGGAAAGAAGGGCGGCCCCGGCGTATCCGGCAGACTTCGCGCAGGCAACTGCGAGGTCAGAACGCCGTATCCAGCTCCTATCGCAAGCAGCACCAGTGCGGCAATTATATTTCGACGACGCATTAGATTCGCAGAACCTTCAGGGTGTCCGATACCGGACGCGCCCGGTACCGGTGATTGACGAGGCCCGCCCGGACATAATCTCCGAGGCGGGCCCGTGCGATCAGTTGGTCTTTAGAAGACCCGCGCTGGCGAAGATCGCCTTCACTTTGGCATTTTCTTCAACGAGCATTGCCTCAAACGCCTCGTGATCCATTGGAGCCACAGTAAAGCCCTTGTCCGCCGCGAGCTTCTTAAACTCGGGCGAGTTCGCCGCCTTGGCCATTGCGTCGGCCAGCTTAGCCTTGATGTCACCCGGCGTGTTCGGCGCAACGGACAGGCCACGGAACAGGTCGAGAGCAACGTCATAGCCCTCTTCCTTCGCTGTGGGTACGTCGGGGAACACAGCGCTCCGCTTGGCTGTCGGCATCAACAAGATCTTCAACTTACCCGCCTTGGTCAGGTTCACGGCGCCGGTCAACGGCGCGATCATCGCGTCGGCCTCGCCGTTCAGAACCGACTTGTTGCGGCCCTTGATGCCCTTGGGCAGATGCACAACCTTGCAGCCGGCCGCATCCATCAGCTGAATCGCGGCGGCGTGGGTAGCGCTGCCGGTGCCAGAGTTTGCGACCTTCAGGGTGCCCGGCGCAGCCTTACAGTCGGCCACAAACTCGGCAAACGTGTTCCACTTAGAATCACCTTTGACCGCAAAGGGCTGTGGCTGGAACTCGACCCGGCCAACATGGTCCATCGCGTCATACGCAAAGTCCGTGTTGCCCAAGTTGGTCGTTGTCAGCACCGAGGTTGAGTTCCAGCCGACCGTTTGTCCGTTAGGCTTGGAATTCTTTATGTAGGTATATGTCACGGCGCCGCCACCACCCGGACGATTCACCGGCGTGAACGGCACGCCCAGCAGCTCGCCCATCTTCTTGGCAAGTAACCGACCCTCTATGTCCGCGCCGCCGCCGGCACCGAACGGAATTACGAACTCGACAGGCCCGTCGGGGAACGCCTGAGCGGGCGCGGCCGCCGCGGAAAGGCCAAGCGCCACGGCACCGACTATCATAGTACGAAGCATGTTCATATTTAGAATCCTCCCAGATTCGATTGTGAAACCCTCATTATACTTGCTTAACCCTCAAGCCCGACAGCCGCCAGGGCTGCCGCGGCGATATCTGCGTCCTGCTGCCAATCGCCACCGCTGACGCCGATGCCGCCTAGGCACTCGCCGTCAACGATGATCGGGTACCCCCCTTCCATGGCAGTCCAGCGCTCGGGGCCGGCCGCCAACGTCAGGCCGATGGCATGCAGCGTGTCCAAGTCCTGCCCCTGAGCACCTTCGGTTGTCGTGATGCGCTTGTTGGACGCGGCGGTCACCGCCTTCACGGTCGATGAGTGTACCGTGTGAAACCGGCCGCCATCCATGCGCTCGAGCACTAGCGGATGTCCGCCCGCATCGACGACGACGACGGTCGCGGCGATGCCAAACTCCTCGGCCTTGTTGATGGCCGCAACAAGCATCTGTTTAGCGCCAGCATTGGTCAGGCGCTTTGTTTCTGCAAATGACATTTCGTTTGTCCCCTAGATAATGCGCCGCAGCACACGATACCGGCTAAATTGATCTTGTTCTCTTGTGTGTCTTTCAGCCCAAGACGATCACAAGCTTATGGCCGCCGCTCACAACCAGGCAAGCGTCTATGCTCGCATCAAATTCATTCCGTATCTGCAAAGGTGAAGGCCTATGGCATCCCGCCCTACTGCGCATCCGAATGCGCGTGGATGAAGCTGCGCGCCCGGTCGATCGTGCGCGCCTTCAGCCTGGGCGGCTCGGTCCAGAGATAGATGGTGATCTCCGAATCTGGCGCCAGTGACGCTACATCGATCGACGACCGCAGCGGGTCGGCGGGCACGTCATCCGGCAGCACCAAGATCAGTGCAAGGTTCATTTTTTCATGGGCCAAGCCTACAGATACGGGCAAAAAGCTGGCGAGCGTTTCAGCCAGCAAACGTCCGCTGTACGTCCTTGGGGGCCTTAAACGAATAGTGGCCCCAGCGGGTTTTGACTAACCCATTGAGGCCACTGGATAAACTGGAGCGGGAAACGAGATTCGAACTCGCGACCCTCACGTTGGCAACGTGATGCTCTACCACTGAGCTATTCCCGCATAGCGAAACCGGACATAACCGCAACCAGCATATCATTTCAAGTGCCGATCAAACGGAGACGTTCGATTCTCTTTCGCGCGGGTGCAGCCGCCGAGCCGCTACCGCTGCCGGGCCAAACCCGCTATACCCCCAGCATGACCAGCGATCAGGACATCGAAGCGCCCCTGCTGGCGCGCCTTAGCGAGTTGGGCATCGCCATCGAGACCCATCGCCACCCGCCCTTACACACTGTGGCGGATTCTCGCGAAATGCTCGGTGCCCTGCCCGGTGCGCACATCAAAAACCTGTTCCTGCGCGACAAGAAACGCCGCCAATGGCTGGTGACGACGCGCGAGGACAACGCGGTCGATCTCAAGGCCCTGCGTCACATGCTGGGGGCGAGCGGCAACCTGAGCTTCGGTAGTGCCGAGTTGCTGAAAGCCTCGCTGGGGGTGTTTCCCGGTTCGGTCACACCCTTCGCGGTAATGAACGACACCGACGGCTTGGTGACAATGGTGCTCGACCAGGCAGTGCTGGACCGCGAGTTGATCAACGCCCACCCGCTGCACAACGAGGCCACATCAGCAATCGCCCGGGACGACCTGTTGCGCTTTCTAGAGTCCTGCGGACACCCGCCCGTGCTTATCAATCTAGACTGACTCGCACGGCCCTAGACCAGCGGCTCGTATTGGGGCTTGATAGCGGGCGATCAAGTCTCCATCTTCTGGCCTAAAGGCCCCTTCAATCAGAACAGAGATTCCACGATGAATCCGACCCAGACCGACCCCAATGCGATGCCCGGCGCTAGCGCAACCCTTGAAATAGGTGGCACGGATCCGGCCGGCACATCCGCCGTGGTCATGGATACCGACCAGAACAGTTTCGTGCGCGACGTGATTCAGGCCTCGCGCGAGTTCCTTGTCATCGTCGATTTCTGGGCAAGCTGGTGCGGGCCGTGCAAGCAGCTGACCCCTATCCTCGAGAAGGTGGTGACCGAGGCCGGCGGCGCGGTGCGGCTCGTCAAGGTCGACATCGACCGAGCACCGGACATCTCCGCCCAGTTACAGGTCAAGTCGATCCCGACCGTCTATGCCTTCCGCGACGGCCAGCCCGTCGACGGCTTCCAGGGGGCACTGCCCGAGAGCCAGGTCAAGGCGTGGGTGGACCAGCTGGTTAAAGCGCATGGCGGCGCAGGCGCCACCGGGCCGTCTCCTCTCGACGAGGCACTCGACGCTGCCGATGCGGCGATAGAAGGTGGCGACATCTCCAGCGCCGGCGCGCTTTATGCGCAGATCCTGAACCAAGATCCTGAGAATCTCCGCGCGCTGGCCGGAATGGCGCGATCCTATGTAAAAGGTGGTGCAATCGACAAAGCACGCGAGCTGATCGAGGCGGCGAGCGACGAGGCGCGCGCGAGCGACGACCTCAAAGGCGTAATCTCGGCCATCGAATTGGCAGACGCCGGCGCGGCGAAGGCGGGCGAGATCGACGCACTGCGTGCCCGAGCCAAGGCGGATCCGAGTGACTATCAGGCCGGGTTCGATTTCGCGGTCGCCGCATTCGCTGCGGGGGATCCCGAAGCCGCCATCGAGGCACTACTTGAAATCATCCGTCGGAACCGCGAGTGGAACGAGGACGCCGCACGCACTGAGCTGTTAAAGATCTTCGATGCTCTGGGTCCGACCGATGACTTCACCGTCGCCGGCAGGCGCAAGCTCTCCTCAATCCTGTTTTCATGACCGCGGGTACCCCGGACATGCACATGGATTCGCCGCACGGCGCGCTGCCCAGTGAACTGGTCCTGTTTCCCTTGAATGGCGTTCTTATGCTGCCGCGCGGCACCATGCCGCTGAACGTATTCGAGCCGCGCTACCTAGCGATGGTCGACGCCGCCCTGACGGGCCCGCGAATGATAGGAATCATTCAGCCCGCGGCTGACGGCGCCGTCGGCCTGAGCGCCCCGGACGGCACCAACTTGTTCCGCACTGGCTGCGCGGGTCGAATCACGGGTTTTCAGGAGACCGAGGACGGGCGCTACCTAATCGAGCTGCGCGGCATCTGCCGGTTCGACGTCGCCGCGGAGCTACCGCTGCGCGACGGCTATCGGGCCGTACAACCTGACTTCGCTCCGTATTTGGCCGATCTCGAGCCTGACAGCAGTGCGGTGACCGAACGCGACCGCCTCCTGAGCGGCCTGAAAGCCTACTTCGAGCAGCGGGGGATCGGCGCGGACTGGGACGCGCTGGTGAAGACCCCGGACGAACGGCTGGTCACGACTATCTCGATGGTCTGCCCGTTCGACCCCGCCGAGAAGCAGGTACTGCTCGAGGCTGACAACATGGCCCAGCGTTCAAAGCTTCTGATCGGCTTCGTAGAGGCTTCCTTGCGCGCCGATGGCGACAACCGCATTAATGCGCTCAATTGAGGAGACGTCATGGCTGACAGCATTAAGGATTCGGCTCAGGTCGACCCCAAGCTTCTGGAAATTCTTGTCTGCCCTGTCACCAAGGGGCCGCTCGAGTATGACGCGTATGCTCAGGAACTAGTCAGCAAGCAGGCGGGGCTAGCCTACCCTATCCGCGATGGCATCCCGATCATGCTGGCCGACGAGGCCCGCCAGCTTGACGCCAGCTAAAACGGGCTCGACATGAACGATCCTTGGCCGACCAAACTTCAGTATAGTAAGGCGTCGAAGGCACTCACCGTCGCCTTCGACGACGGCGCCTCCTTCAAACTTCCGGCAGAATACATGCGGGTCTACAGCCCATCAGCCGAGGTCCGCGGCCACGTCGCCGACGAACGTCAGATCGTCACGGGCCGACGCCATGTCGGCATCATGAAGATCGAACCCGTCGGCAACTATGCGGTGCAGCTCCACTTCGACGACCTACACGACACGGGCCTGTTCACCTGGGCCTACCTTCGGGAGTTGGGCGAGAAACAAAGCGAATTGTGGGCGCAGTACGAGCGCGACCTCGCGGACCGCGGCCTCTCTCGCGACCCCTGAACCGCCTACCTAGAGCGCCTCGCCGCGCACCAGCCGCGGAAGGTCGCCAACCAAGCCCATGGCATGTCGCATGGAGAATCTTCGCGCGGCGGGGGTCGCATTAACGACACCCATGCCAAGGTCGCGCGCAACGCGCACCGGCGCAATGTCGTTGGAGAACAGCCGGGTCAGGTTGTCGGTGACGACCGCCAGCAGCATGTTGTCGAAGCGACGCCAACGCTCATAGTCCGCCAGAATGTCCGGGTCACCGATGTCGCGGCCGAGCCGCCTCGCGTCCACTATCACCTCGGCCAGCGCCGCCACGTCGCGGATGCCCATGTTAAGCCCCTGACCGGCGATCGGATGGATCGCGTGGGCGGCGTCGCCTACAAGGGCCAGACGTTGGTCGATATAACGGATCGCATGGCTAAGGCCGAGCGGGTGCACCCAGCGCGGCCCAGCCAGAGCGATATCACCCAGAAATCCGCCAATCCTTTGCGCCAGCTCGGCGGTGAATGAATCGTCGTCAAAGTCCCGGATAGCCGGCACCAGATTGTTGCCCTCGCTCCACACAATGGAGCTTGCGTGGCGGAGTGGTCCCGCCGGGCCCGCGACCGGCTCCTCGAGGTCGTGCAGCGGCAGGATCGCGAACGGACCGCCGGGCAGAAACCGCTCATGGGCAATGTTCCCGTGCGGGCGTTCGTGGGCGATGGCGCACACGAAACTCGACTGGTCATAGCGCCACTCCGCGGCCGGAATGCCGGCCGCCCGGCGATATCCTGATCCCCGGCCGTCGCAGGCTAGGATCACCCTGGCGCGGATGGCCCGGCCGTCGTCGAGGGCGATCGTCGCGCCGCCCCGGTCACGGGTCGTAACCTCGATATTGGCCGGGGCATAGATGGCGATCCGCGGCGATGCAGCCGCTTTTTCTAAAAGCGAGCCGCGGATGTCACGGTTCTCAAGGATGTGACCCAGCGGATCTGCGCCGACTTCGGCATGGTCAAAGTGCAGGAACATCAGCGCGTCGCCGTCGCTCACCCGAATCGTATCGATCGGGCAAGCCCTCGGCGCGAGGTCGCGCCAGAGCCCGATCCCATCCAGCACGCGGGCGCTGGCCGCCGCGACCGCCGAAGTCCGACCATCGAACGCTGCGTCGGTGAAGGACGCCGGATCGGTGCGGTCGATTACGGCGACTTCGATTCCTGCACAAGCCAGCGCTTGAGCGAGGGTCAGCCCGACCATCCCGGCCCCGACGATCACCGCCTCAACAGTCTGGGTATCGGGAATCGTTGGCCTCATGCTTAGAACTTGGCGCGCGATCGGCGGGAAGTCTAGGCCGGCGCGGTTGGCTTGACTGCGGCACCTCCGCACAAACCGAGTGCATAAATATTAGACATTGAATTAAAAATGCACAAAAAGTAGGCGTCTTTATGTGACGACCGACACCCGTAGATTTACAACTATCTGTTTTCAAATGGTTTTTTGAAACCCCGGTCTGGCACGCGTCTTGAAATACGGGTCCCGAGAACCGCGGTCGGATGGTCGGCCGTGGCCACTGGCTCGGTAGAAGGGGGCTTTTCATGAAACTGGTAATGGCGGTGATCAAGCCGTTCAAACTGGATGAGGTACGCGAGGCACTAACCGAACTGGGGGTCCAGGGCCTGACCGTAACCGAGGTTAAGGGATACGGGCGCCAGAAGGGGCAGACGGAGATCTACCGCGGCGCAGAGTACGCCGTGAGCTTCCTGCCCAAAGTGAAAGTTGAAGTCGCGATTGACGACGAGCAAACCGACGGTGTCGTCGAGGCCGTTGCGAAAGCGGCCAACACCGGCCGCATCGGCGACGGGAAGATCTTTGTCGTGGACGTCGCAAGCGCCATGCGTATTCGCACGGGCGAGACCGGCGCAGAAGCACTTTAGGAACAAGGAGTAAGCAACAAATGTTTCGAGTGACCACCAAAACTGCGGCCGGTATCGGCGCGGCGAGCGCCGCGCTCCTAGCCGCGCCGCCGGCCATGGCGGCCGTTGAGGCCGAGACCGGATATGTGTTTAACACCTTCTCGTTCCTGTTCTCAGGCGCCCTGGTCATGTGGATGGCCGCGGGCTTCGCGATGCTGGAATCGGGCCTGGTGCGGACCAAGAACACCGCCACCATTTGCCTCAAGAACATCGCGCTCTATTCGATCGCAGGCATTCTCTACTACTTGATCGGCTATAACCTAATGTATGTGGACGTCGGCGGGTTCATGGGGTCAATTTCTTTACTCTACAACCCGTCGGACGCCGAACTCACGCTGCTCGGGGCCGAGGAAGCCACCGACGCCATGGTCGCGGCGGTGGTCGATAACGGCTATTCGGTAGGTTCCGACTGGTTCTTCCAGATGGTCTTTGTCGCCACCGCAGCCTCGATCGTCTCTGGCACCGTCGCCGAGCGCATCAAGCTTTGGCCATTTCTGATCTTCGTGGTCGTCCTGACCGCAGTCATCTACCCGATCCAGGGCTCCTGGACCTGGGGTGGTGGTTGGCTCTCCGAGATGGGCTTCTCGGACTTCGCGGGCTCAACCATCGTCCACTCCGTGGGAGGCTGGGCCGCGCTAACCGGCGCGATTATCCTCGGCGCACGAAAGGGGAAGTACGGCCCGAACGGCCAAGTAAATCCGATTCCGGGCGCAAATCTGCCGCTCGCAACCCTCGGAACCTTCATCTTGTGGCTCGGCTGGTTTGGCTTCAACGGCGGCTCTCAGCTTGCGCTGGGGTCAGCGGCGGACGCCACCTGGATGGGCATCGTCTTCACCAACACGAACCTCGCGGCAGCGGGCGGCGTTGTGGCAGCGATGCTCATGACTCAGATCATGTACAAGAAGGTCGACCTTACTATGGCGCTCAACGGCGCGATCGCCGGCCTCGTGTCCATCACGGCGGGCCCGGACCTGACCAACCACTTTATGTCGATCGTCGTCGGCGCCATCGGCGGCGTGCTAGTAGTCATTGCTATCCCGATGCTCGACAAGCTGAAGATCGACGACGTGGTTGGGGCAATCTCAGCCCATCTGGTGGCCGGTATCTGGGGCACGCTAGCCGTTGGCATCTTCGGCGGCGGCGACCTGATAGTGCAAATCATCGGCATCGTGGCGATCGGTATCTTCGTCGTGATCACGAGCTCGATCGTCTGGCTGGCCCTCAAATACACGATGGGGATCCGGGCCAGCGAGGAAGAAGAGTCCCTCGGCCTAGACTCCGCCGAGTTGGGCCTCGAAGCCTATCCCGAATTTGGACGCGGATCGCAGCGCGCCTAATCCCCTTGGACCTCCCAAGCGACTTGGGCCCGGCGGCACGATCGCCGGGCCCATTTTTTATCAGGAACTAACAAGAATCATCAAAAACAGGCTTAAAACGACGAATTTTGATATTTTCAGACGATTTTTCTTCAGAAACCAGTTTTACATGCTCGATCCATACCTAATTGCTCCTACCAGCGCCGTATTTTCTTGAGTCAACTGTTAGCACCTAGATACAAGTATATGGTTCTGATAGAATTTTATGAATCCAGAATTTGGTCCGAGTCGCAAACACGCACCTGGCATGCACAACGACGTACTCGATTCATTAACGGATTATCCGTTCGACCGCTTGCGTGCGCTCCTCGGCGACATGACGCCGCCGGAAGGCTGGGCGCCAATCCACATGCAGATCGGCGAACCGAAGCATCCCGCGCCGGGCTTCATCGCGCCGCTCCTAACCCGGGACATGTCCGAGTGGGGACGCTACCCGCCGCCAAACGGTCTCGCCGATCTACGCGAAGCGATCGCCGACTGGCTCACCGCCCGCTATGACCTGCCGGCGGGCATGGTCGACCCCACCCGCCACATCGCCATCGTCGCGGGCACCCGCGAGGCACTGTTCATGGCGGCCCTGCTGGCCGTGCCCGGCGCGAAGAACGGCACCCGCCCTGCCGTGCTCATGCCCAACCCCTTCTACCAAGTCTATGTGGGCGCTACAGCACTCGCCGGCGGCGAGGCGGTCTACGTGCCGGCGGGCCCGGAGACCAGATTCCAGCCCGATTTAGCTGCCGTAGCCGATAGCGACCTCAACCGCACGGCACTCGCCTATTTGAACACGCCGGCCAACCCGCAAGGTTCCGTCGCCAGCCTCGCTCAGCTGAAGGCCGCAGTCAGCCTAGCGCGCGAACGCGACTTCGTGCTAGCCGTCGACGAATGCTATTCGGAGATCTACACCGGCGACAAGCCGCCAGGCCTGTTCGACGCGTGCCGCGAACTCGGGGGCGCCGATCCATTCCAAAATACGCTTGTATTTCACAGTCTGAGCAAGCGCTCCAATATGCCGGGCCTGCGGTCTGGCTTCGTCGCCGGCGACTCAGAGCTGATCCGGCGCCTCCTGCGCCTGCGTCAGTATGGTGGCGCCCAGGTGCCCCTACCCATCATGAATGCTTCCGCCGCGCTGTGGCGCGACGAGGCCCACGTCATGGCCAGCCGCGACCTCTATCGCCAGAAATTCGACCTCGCCCTCGACATGCTCGATGGCGCGTTCGGCGCGACCCGGCCAGGTGGCGGCTTCTACCTCTGGCTAGATGTCGGCGACAGCGAGACGGCGGCGAAGAGACTGTGGGCCGAGGCCGGGCTTCGAGTGCTACCCGGCGCCTATCTGGCCCGCGACAATGACAACGGCACCAACCCCGGGGCGGCCTATATCCGGCTCGCTCTGGTCCACGACCTCGACACTACCCGGGAGGCGATGAACCGCCTCCTCAACACCCTCGGCATCCAAGGCCGTACGGCCTGACGGTGCGAACGCAAGAGAAAGAAGACAATCATGGTCGCAAAAGCACAATCGGGACGCGGGATCGCCCGCGGTATCGCGGGAAAACTAGCCGTCCTGCCCGAGCCGGTCCGCCTGTTCGCCCGACGCCGTGCCTTCGAGCTCGCCGGCGCAGCCTTCATCGCCAGCGCCGCAGCACTGGCAGTCGCGCTTGTCAGCTATGATAGTCTCGACAAGTCACTCAATAACGCCACCGGTAGCACCCCCGCTAACCTTCTCGGGTACACCGGCGCCACCATCGCCGATCTGGGGCTCCAGTCCTTTGGCATCGTCGTCATTCTGCCGGTGTTGGCGCTGCTCGCATGGGGCACGCGGCTAGTGCGCCACACCCCGGTCCCGCGCTTCGGCTTACGGGTACTCAACCTGCTGCTTGCAATCTGCGCGCTGGCGTTTGCCCTGCACAATGCCCCGGTCGCGCCCGGCTGGCCAATCCGTGCCGGGCTCGGCGGCACCTTCGGCGACCTGACCTTCCCGTTCGCCGCCAGCTGGCTCGCCGGTTTCGGCGTACCGACCGTCGCGCCGGCCATCGCGGCCGGGCTAGCTGCGCTCCTGCTACTGTTCTCCGCCCTCGGTCTCAGCCGTGACGAGTGGCGGACAGTTGGTACAGGTATGGCTCGCGGCTTATGCTTCGGTACCCGCGGCGCCTGGGTCGGCGCCAGCTGGTCAGCCCGCCGAGGCGCCGGAGCCGCTCGCCTTGGCGCAGGCGGCGTCAGACAGCTCATCGCCGAACGCCACGCCACCCGCCAGGAACCGCAAATCGTGCCCGGCGTGGCCCTGCCGCCCGCGCCCGCTGAACCTGCATTCGGGAGCGATGATCTCGCTGAAGAGCCCACGCCCACCGCCGGCAAGCGCGTCGCCCCGCGCGCGCCTAAGCCTAAACCCGGGAAGCGTGCCGAGGCCGCTCGGCAACGCAAGCTCGACCTGCCGGTCCCCGGTGGTGAGTACGAACTGCCGCCGCTCGACCTACTGGAAGAGGCCGACGAGGCGGCCCGCGCCGCCGGCCGCGCCAAGGATGATTCCCTCGAAGCGAACGCCCGGATGCTCGAATCAGTGCTCCAGGACTTCGGCGTAAACGGCGAGATCGTCCAAGTCCGGCCGGGCCCGGTCGTCACCCTGTACGAGCTCGAGCCTGCACCCGGCACCAAGACCAGTCGGGTTATCGGTCTCGCCGACGATATCGCGCGCTCGATGAGCGCCGTGTCGGTTCGCATTGCGGTGGTGCCGGGCCAGAACGTCATCGGGATCGAACTTCCTAACGTGTCGCGCGAGATAGTGTATCTGCGCGAACTCCTCGCCTCGCAGCCCTTCGAGAAGCATGGCGGCGACCTGTCTCTGGCACTCGGCAAGGACATCGGCGGCGAGCCGGTCACGGTCGATCTCGCACGCATGCCCCACCTGTTGATCGCCGGCACCACCGGGTCGGGCAAGTCCGTAGGCGTCAACTCGATGATCGCCTCGCTGCTGTATCGCCTGCGACCCGAGCAGTGCCGCTTCATCATGATCGACCCGAAGATGCTCGAGCTGTCCGTTTATGACGGCATCCCGCACCTCATGGCGCCGGTAGTTACCGACCCGAAGAAGGCAGTCGTGGCCCTGAAATGGATAGTCCGCGAGATGGAGACCCGCTACCGCTCCATGTCCAAGCTCGGCGTGCGCAACGTCGGCGGATACAACCAACGCGTCGAGGAAGCCCGCAAAAAGGGCGAGATCCTATCGCGCAAGGTGCAGACCGGCTTCGACGAAGAGACCGGCAAGCCGGTGTTCGAAGAAGAGCCCCTCGACATGTCGGCGCTGCCCCACATCGTGGTGGTAGTCGACGAGATGGCAGACCTGATGCTGGTCGCCGGAAAGGACGTGGAGGCGGCGATCCAGCGCCTCGCCCAGATGGCGCGTGCGGCCGGCATTCACCTGATCCTTGCCACGCAGCGCCCCTCAGTCGATGTGATCACGGGCACAATCAAGGCGAACCTGCCGACCCGGATCTCGTTCCAGGTCACTACTAAGATTGACAGCCGGACTATCCTCGGCGAGCAGGGTGCAGAACAGCTGCTCGGCCAGGGTGACATGCTCTACATGGCCGGCGGCGGGCGGATCACTCGAGTTCATGGTCCCTTCCTGGCCGACACCGAGGTCGAGGACCTGGTCGCCTTCCTCAAGACTCAGGGCGAGCCCGAGTATATAGACGCTGTCACCGAGGACGAGGCGGCGGCCGACGGCATCCCCGGCTTCGAGTCGAGCGAGGGCAGCGGCAACGAGCTCTACGATCAGGCGGTTGCGCTGGTTGCTCGTGAGCAGAAGGCATCAACCAGCTTCATCCAGCGCCATCTGCGGATCGGCTACAACCGAGCAGCCAATCTCATCGAGCAGATGGAGAATGAAGGCGTAGTCAGCGCGGCCAACCATGTGGGTAAGCGCGAGGTGCTGGTCGGCTATCATAGCGGGTAGGGCGCGGAGCTCACCCGCAAGCTGCCACAAAATCGTCACTCGCCGCGGCGGGCAGCGAGGCCTATTCTTGGCTCATGTTTGATCTGAAACTCCGATCCAGTCTGGCGGCGCTGTTCGTCGCCGCCTGGCTTTCCAGCCCGTCCCAAGCCGCCGACGCCGTCCCAGCCGAGCTCAGCGAGGCCGATCGCGCGGACCTAGCGCGGATCGAGGCATATCTGAACGACCTCACAACCATGGAGAGCCGGTTCCTGCAGTTCTCACCCGAGGGCGTGGCCGAGGGCCGCATCATGCTCGACCGTCCAGGGCGCTTGCGCATCGAGTATGCCCCGCCAGTGCCCGTTCTCATGGTCGCGAGCAGTTTCCTGCTTATGTATCACGACACGTCACTCAAGCAGACGACCTTCCTGCCAGTTAGCGAGACGCCCGCCGCGGTGCTCATCGAGGAGGAGATCAGGCTATCGGGCGATGTGACCGTGACGAAGTTCGAACGCGGCCCCAAAGCCTTCCGGGTCACCCTCGCCAAGACCGCCGCGCCGGCTGGTGGCTCCGTGACCCTGATGTTCGAGGATGCGCCGCTGCGTCTCGCCAAGTGGCGGGTAATCGACGCTCGGGGCACCGCCATCGACGTCGCTCTGCTCGAGCCGCGCTTCGGCGTCGAGTTCGAGAACGCGCGTGAATTGTTTTCGACGGTCGACCCTAACAACGATATCCAATAGATTTCGGCCCTTCCCAGCGAGAGCCCGAACGCAAACCATGCACAAGCCCAACCCCATCCGGCCCCTGATCGGCGTCAACGCCGACGTTCGCGACAACAACGGCATGGATTTTGTCGCCATGGGACTTCAATACGTTACGGCCGTGATCGCGGGCGCAGGCGGCATCCCAGTGATGGTGCCGTCGCTTGGCGACGCGAACGACGGCGGCCAGATCCATGTGGACGAACTGATCAGCCGCCTCGACGGGCTAGTCCTGACCGGCGGCCGGGCCAATGTGGAGCCGCATCACTATCACGGTAAGCCCTTCCGCCCGGACACATTGCGTGATCCGTTGCGCGATTCCACCACCCTTCCACTAGCCCGCAAGTCCATCGCCGCGGGGCTTCCGCTGTTCGGCATCTGCCGCGGGATTCAGGAGATAAACGTCGCACTCGGTGGCTCGCTACACCCCTATCTGTGGGAACTCGACGGGGTCGACGATCACCGCATGCCGCAGACCGACGTGACCGCCAACCGCTTCGCACTCCGTCATTTGGTCAACCTGGAGGCCGGCGGGCTGTTTGCGGAGCTCGCATGCGGCGTGGGCATTGACGACAAAGCGGTCATGGTGAACTCGCTGCACGGTCAGGCAATAGACCGGGTGGCCGACGGGCTCAGGATCGAGGCCGTAAGCGAAGACGGCGTCATTGAGGGCGTCTCTATGCCGGGCAGCCCCGGCTTCGTCGTCGGGGTCCAGTGGCACGCTGAGTACAAGGTCGAGGCCCACGCCTTCAACCGGGCGCTGTTCGAGGCGTTCGGCCATGCCGCACGCCGCCGCACCGAAGCTCGGGCAAGCACGCCCGGCAGGGTCGACGTCACCTGAGCAAGGCCGCGCGCGCATACGGACCGGCACTTTTCCCGCACACCTCGTGACAAGCGGACCCGGCCAGCCTAAATAGACGCCGCAACCGATTCACCAACCACAACAGCTTCGAAAGCGAGAACAGGGATGGATTACGTCATTCCCGCGCCAGAACCGGCCTCCGTCGCCGTCATCGGCCAGACCGCCCGTTTCCCGGTGCGTCGTATATTCTGCGTAGGCCGCAACTATGTAGCCCACATTCGCGAGATGGGTGGCGACGAGCGCGACCCACCCTTCTATTTCTGCAAGCCCGCCGACGCGATCGTGCCGACGGGCAGCATCATCGACTATCCGCCCCAGACCGAGAACTTTCACTTCGAGATGGAACTCGTGGCGGCGATCGGCACCGGCGGGGCAAACATCGCCGAGGAAGATGCGCTCGACCATGTTTATGGCTATGCGACCGGCCTCGACATGACCCGACGCGACGTCCAGATCGCCCATCGCGAGAAGGGCCGGCCTTGGGACATGGGAAAAGGGTTCGACCAGTCGGCACCCTGCGGCGACATCCACCCCGCCTCGGACACAGGCCATTTCCCCAAGGGCAGCATCTGGCTCAAGGTCAATGGCGATACGAAGCAGAATTCCGATCTCGAACTGATGATCTGGAACCTGCAGGAGACGATCGCCAACTTGTCCGGCCTCGTCACCCTCGCAGCGGGCGACCTGATCTATACCGGCACGCCGGACGGCGTCGGCCCAGTGGTCTCCGGCGACAAGATGCTCGGCCATATCGACGGGCTGTCGGACATCGAGATCACGGTCCGCTAGCGCCGCCAGACATGCGGATCGCCACCTGGAATATCAATTCGGTCCGCATGCGGGCCGGGTTGCTCGTGCGTCTCGACGAGATTGCAGCACCCGACGTGGTCTGCCTGCAGGAGACCAAGGTCGTCGACGAGCTTTTCCCCCATAACGCCGTAGCGGATCTATATCCCCACCGCCATGTACGGGGGATGAAGGCCTATAACGGAGTCGCAATCCTGTCGAAGCTTCCCTTCACGGCGACCGGCGGGCGCGACTGGTGCGGGCGCGAGGATGCGCGTCACGTCACGGCAAAGTTCGCCGGCGGGGTCGAGGTGCATAACTTCTACGTCCCAGCCGGCGGCGACGTGCCCGATCCCGGGAAGAACGACAAGTTCGCCCACAAGCTGGACTTTCTGGGCGAAATGGAGGTCTGGCTCAGAGAGATCGCCTCGCCGCGCGCCAAGCGAGTCCTAGTCGGCGACCTTAACATTGCGCCGCTGGAGGCCGACGTCTGGTCACACAAGCAACTCCTCGACGTGGTCAGCCACACGCCGGTGGAGGTGGATGCTTTGGCGCGCGTGCAGGGGGCCCACGACTGGACCGACGCCGTCCGCTACCTAGCCGGTGACAACAAACAGCTGTTCAGCTGGTGGAGCTACCGGGCCAAGGACTGGCGCGCCTCGAACCGCGGTCGCCGACTCGACCATGTCTGGGTCACTCCAGCGCTAAAATCGAAGCTCAAATCGTTCGAGATTTTGCCCGACGCGCGGGACTGGCCTAAATGCTCCGACCATGTGCCGGTCGTGGTCGAGATCGACACCTAGCCAAAGCCTAGGCCGTCACTCGCGCGAAGCCGAAGCCCATCGACACCAGAGGGCCTCAGGGAAAGCGACGGTGATTATGGATGCCCGCTTGCGCGGACACGACAATTCATGGCGTTGGGGTTATCCCCTCCCAGCTCATGAATGCGATGCCCAACCCGCTAATCCAAAAGAGCGCACAAGCAGATTTCAATGATGGTGCCGCGGCCATCAGTCAAGGCGCTGATTTTGATAACCTTCCTCGTTCTATAGCGCTGGTTAATAACGACCCGTCAATTCAACGGCACCCCCAATCGAATATGACTCCTGTCTGCGTGAAGCAGGATTGGAACAAAGTGTCACACTTTGTGGATATGCTTGGCGCGACGCCCTACGACAGATCAACCACCAGATCGAGCAAATTGGAGCATAGTAAAATGAATGAATCTCTTCGTCTGTCCCAGAAAACTAGGAGCGACGGGTTGGCACAAGAACCACTTGTCAGAGATTCTACTGGACCTGCGGAGATCACCACGCAATCAGTCCCATGGATAAAATGCGCACCCGGCTGTCCAGACAAAAAATGAGGCTAAAAAATAAAAATTAATCTTCATGTTCATCGAGATTATATTTCCCAAAAATGTATCCTTCTTTCTCTCTGATTACATGACAACCCATACATTCTCCTGGATAGGTTATTTTTCCTTTATCGTCGATCAACGAGAAATATATTTCTCCTTCTTTTTTTTCAATCGAAAACAAATCGATTAGATCCAAATCACCTGTTGGTGAAACGCTGAAAGCTATCTTCATAAGATAATACTCTTCTGAGTATTTATTCATTTTTTTTTGGAAAACTGTTGCCCACCCATGATCACTGGCGGGGGCGTCAAAAAAACTAGCCGATACCCTCTTAAAAATATTTCCTTTAAATTTAATTTTTCGGCCATCAATAATTTGAAATTTATATTTTTTGGCCATACGGGAAAAAATGCACTCCTTCACACTAGGCGTGATCGCTTTATCTATCGCCTCCCAGCGCTTAGTAAAATTTTCGTCGTCAATTATCTGATCTATTCTATAGCTTATTTTTTCCTGACTGCATTCAGACGCTATGGCCTCCCAAGAGAGGGAGATGAATAAAAAAAATAGGGGGGCGATATGGACCGCCCCCCTGTAAAATAGTGATCTCACAACCAGTCTGGTTTCCGGATTTTTACATCCGTCCCCTTTGTTAACTTTATAAACTCATCGAAAACCTCTCCTGCATCTCGATACACTTCATGCCTAGCCATTCTCCAGCTGTATTTGATAATTTTGTTAGCTTCTGCGATAGAGTCTTTTGACGCGTCAGAACTAATCCCGGATTTCTCAATCTGCTCCACCGCCGATTTTAGGGCAGTGACAGTTTTATTCTTGCCTGCAAGTGCGGGATTAAAAGATACCAAAACAAGGAATGTGCAAATAAATAAAGAGAATAGGATTCGCATTACTAATACCCCCTTTGTAGGTTTAGGGAACGAGCTATGAGAAAGATATAATATCAAGATGTGGTGCGGATACTAGCGTGAAAAAGGTATGAGACAGCAAGCGAGCCCGCTTTTAGCGCGTAGGGGCCCCGCGTTGACAGCATGGGGGGCACGCCAATTCATGAGCAGGAAAATACCTCGCTGGCGCGCTGCCAGACTACCGCTGGGTGGGCGCGCGTGCGGTTCACCAATTCGGTAACGAATTCGAACATCGCATCGTCCATGTCCGCATGATGCGTCATCAGGCCCGTTGCCTCGCCTGCGTCTGCTCCACCGGTGCGCCGGGCATGCAAATGGGAAACCACTTCGTTGATAATAAAGTCAGAACCCAAGAAGCCGCGCGCGGTCCCGGTCCGCTTGCCCCGCCAATCGATCACGTCGATATGGACATTGTTCTGACGTAGGCCTCGAATGGGCACTTCGCGCGTTCGTGCCCCGATGGTGCTCAATCCGCGAATGCCGATCTCCGGCAGGAAGCGAACAAGATGGGGCGCAATTCGATTCCATGGGGGGACGAGCGCCGGCAGCCGGTTGGCAAATTTCCCGAGCGCTTGGCCGCCCATCGCCAAGTCTGCGACAACATGCTCGGCTGGCCGGCTGTCGTCGAGTTCTATCTTGCGATCCTCGCCGCCAGCGAAGTTCTTGTGAGAGTAGCCATGCTGCAGGACAGCCACCCCGCTCTCGCTCGCCAAACGGTCGCGCAGCCCTGAATCGGCAGCGGCGGGGATCACAGCGAGGGCGACCGGGACATCAAGGCCTTGGCGCATTTGGAGCAGCCGGTCGAGAGCGGGCGTGTGGCGGGCGGCACCATCGTCGCGCCACCATAATGTGGCGGCCCTTTCGGCCGCGCTCCAAGCATCCAGCTCGCCTATTAAGTCAGCCCAAATCGTTTCCGTCATGTCTGTGTCATCCGCGCGACCAAGGCCATGGGCTTGCAAACACTCCCTGCGCGGCGCGGCGCCCACTATCCGGACCATCTGCCTCGTCGCAAGACTAGACGGTTCGGCGCCCGGGAGTAACCCGGATTGGCACAAAAAACATGTCCGTTACGTGCCGGCCAGAGCCAGTTCTGAAAGGGTTTCGTCAAATCAGGACGAGTAGATTTCGGTCGCATTTGCTCACCTCGCGGGTTCACGGACAGACCCGAAACACTCAAGCAGGATCATCGCGCTCTTGCCGCGGCCGCCGAGGCCTTGGCGAGCGGAGGGCGCGAACGGGAAGCGGATGATCGGGCCGCCGGCCGGAACACCGGGCTCGGTTGCGGATATGGCGCCAAGCCCTGTCATTTCCCATCATAGTCCGGTGAATGCCCGCATGGCGGGCACCGCTAGAGGGTGAGCGTCAGCCCCTCGCGTGCCACAACGGTGTTCTCGAACCGGTCCTTCGCCTCGGCCTCGATCTGGGCCATGAAATTGTCGTCATGGGACGGATCGTGGTGGAAAGGCACGAAAGTGTCGACCCCGGCGATCTCCGCCAGCGCCGCACCTTCCTGCCAGGTCGAGTGACCCCAGCCCTCGCGGTCGGAATACTCGTCCTCGGTGTAGGTGGTGTCGTAGATGAAGAGGTCGGCCCCGTCGATCAGCGCCAGGATTGCTGCGTCGTGGGTGCCGGCCACATGCTCGGTGTCAGTGACGTAGGCAATGGCCTTGCCGTCCCGCTCGATCCGGTAGCCGGTGGCGCCGCCGGGATGGTTTAGCGCAGCCGTACGCACCGACGCACCGCAGGAAAGTTCGAACCGGTCGCCCGCCTTAAAGTCCTCTAAGGACTTCGCCGCCACCATTAAATCCATGGGAATTGGGAACAGTGGGTCAGCCATCATCATACACAGGACGTCGTGGATCTTTCGGTCGTCAGCCAGGTGCCCGGCCCATAGGCGCAGTTTCGAGTTCAGGCAGTAGGCTGGGGCGAAGAAAGGTAATCCGACCAAGTGGTCGAGGTGAGTGTGGCTCAGGAGAATGTCGGCGTCGACGCCGGTACCGGATGCGGCCAACGCATTGCCAAGAGGTCGGATGCCCGTGCCGGCGTCCAGAATGATGTGCCCACGTTTCCCATCTGCGCCGCCACCACAGGTAATCTCCACACACGACGTGTTGCCGCCGAATGCAGCAGCGCCGGGGCCCGGGCACGCAATAGAACCGCGCACCCCCCAGAAGGTGACCTCGACCCTGCCACCCGCCATATCTCCTCTTGGATCGGTCATACGAAGCGTCGCCGATATCGGGCGTTATACGTCAACTTAGAATACATCACGCCTAAGACTGTCAGACTTCCGGGACGCTTGGTAGTGCCGGGATGATATATTGCCCTTACTTTGAGGGGCCCTTGTATCGTTGATCCCTCCACGACATCATCCGGCCCCGCCTTCGTTGAGTTTCCAGATCATGTCCAGCCCCGCTACGCAAACCGCCCGCACCAACTGGACTGGCGTGTCCTACGGCATCGTGCTCGGCTTCGTCGCCGCCTACTTCCAGTTCAAGGTGCCGCCCGTCCTGCCGGTGATGTTCGACCTCTACGCCTACGACACCATGATCGCGGGCGGTTTCATGTCGATCTTCGCCGTCGCCGGTATGCTGATCAGCGTGCGCATCGGCCGCGCCATCCGGCGCGACGGCGCCCAGCGCTACCTGATGGTGGCCTTCGCACTAATGCTCGCTGGGACTGCGCTGGGACTGGCGTTCCCGGACTCAGGGACAGTGATGCTGGCCTCGCGGCTGATCGAGGGGTTCGGCGCCGCTGTACTCGCCGTCTGCATGCCGGCCTTCGCTAACATGTGCGCAGGGCCGCGGCACCTGTCCATCGTCATCGCCGCTCAGGCCACCTGGATTCCCGTCGGCCAGCTAGTCGCCAACCTGGTCGCCCAGCCCTCGGTCGCGGTGGACTTCTGGCAGCCCGTCTGGTGGTTCGGCGCGGCAGCCGCCCTAGGCGTGGCGCTTTGGACCTGGTGGATCATAAGGCATGGTAGCGTGCCGGGCGTGGCCCAGGTCGCGGTAACGGCTTCGTCGGACACAAAGGTCGGCACCGATAGGGCATCCGACGACCCGCTGAAGCCAATCGAGATTCGTGCCCTATGGTTAGCGGCGGTGCTATTCTTCCTTTGGCAGGCCCAGTTCATGGGCTACTTCACCTGGCTGCCAGTTTACTTGGTAGACGTTCGCGACTTCACCGCCGACAGCGCGGTCCAGCTCAATCAGATTCCCGTGGTGGTGCTGCTGGTCTTCTCGCTGATCGGCGGGATAATCCTGAAAACCGGGGTCGGGGTGATCAAGCTGCTAACTTTCGCGCTCGCGCTTCAGGCGTTCGGATGGGCGATGATCCCGTTCGCGGACAACGCGTTGATCGGCTTGTCCAGTCTCGTCGTATGGGGCATCGCCGCGGGGCTTACCCCCACCTCGCTATGGGCACTGCCGTCAACCCTGATCGGCGGCCACCGGGCCGGCACCGACGCCTTCGCGGTTGTGCTAAGCGGACGCTACTTGGGGATTCTCGCCGGGCCGCTAATCGCCGCGGGCATGTTCGAGGTGACCGGCAACTGGATCACCGTCGCCTACACCTTCGTCGCGATCGCCGGCGCGACAATCGTCGGTACTGTCTGTCTAGGCGTACGCATACGCGCTATTCGGGCCGCGGAAACGCGTGAAGGCCGGGCCTCTTAGTAGGCCCAGCATGAAAAGTAATGGGGCGTTTGGGCCGGAGTAACAACTCCTGATACACCGTTTTCACGATGCGTTGAATGGGCCGCATACTGAGCCTGTCGAGGCATGAGGACCTCGACGAGCCTAGGGCGAGGGCTTCAGGAGCTATCGGCTAGGGAACCAGTCGGTAGCCACCAGGCTCGGTCACCAGCAGTCGCGCGTTAGGCGGGTCGGCTTCGATCTTCTGTCGCAGGCGGTAAACATGGGTTTCGAGCGTGTGGGTCGCGACCCCAGCGTTGTAACCCCAGACCTCACCCAGAAGCGTATCACGGCTCACCACATTGTCGCCGGCCCGGTACAGATACTTGAGGATCTCTGTCTCCTTCTCGGTAAGCCGCACCTTGCGCGCTTCGCCGTCGGCCAAAATCTTCTGCGCCGGGTGGAACGAGTACGGGCCGATTGCAAAGACCGCACCCTCGCTCTGCTCATGTTGGCGGAGTTGGGCGCGCAGGCGCGCTAGCAGCACGTTCAGCCGGAAGGGCTTGGCAATATAGTCGTTGGCGCCCGCATCGAGGCCAAGAATCTGGTCAGAATCCTTGTTGTCGCGGGTCAACATTATTATCGGCGCATTGACGCCATTGCGGCGCATCATGCGGCAGACCTCATGCCCATCCATGTCGGGCAGGCCCGCGTCCAGCAGGATCGCATCGAAATACTCGTCCTTGGAAACCTCGAGCGCGGCGGCGGCACTGGAAACCTCGGTCGTCGCGAACTCATCATGCAGGCACAGCTGCTCGGACAGGGAGTCGCGCAGCGCATCATCGCCGTCGATCAGCAGGATTTTCTTGCCTGCCGAAGGCTTGGTTTTATTCGGGTTTGTCATCGCCAAACTCGCCACCGTTATGCGCTCACCTGAACACCGCGCCAGAAAGCGACATGGTCGCGGATATTCGCCGCAGCTTCTTCGGGCTCTGCATAATACCATGCGGCGTCCGCGTTGACCTCGCCGTCGACCATGACCGACAGGTAGTTTGCCGCCCCCTTCCAAGAGTAGTCCGTGGTCGTCTCACTCTCGTTGAGATACTCGCGGTTGAGCGCATCCATGGTGAAATAGATATTCCCATCGACTGTCTCATATGTCTCACTGTCGGCGAGTACGGCATTATTCCAGACTGCTTTTCCCACAACAGCTTCCTTGCAGATTTTATTAGAAGTGGCGTCGCGCAACGGGTTTGCAAGGCCAATTTCCGACTTTCGCGGGCGATCACATTCGAGCGAGAGATGCACGCAAACAGTCATGCCTCTCATGGTTCAAGACATGATTTGCCCTCGTATTGCCGCTCGCGGATGGTTGGCGCATATTTCGAATCATAGAAATAGCCTCCGGTTGACCACACGCCCATGCAGCAACTCCCCCAAACCCTCCAACCCGTCGAGCGCGCGATCTCGGACCTACGACGCGGCGCGACGATTGTGCTGCGCGGGGTTAATCAGGCACTTCTCGTCCACCCGGCCGAAGGGGCAAGCGCATCCCAGCTCGCGCGTCTGTCGGGGCTCACCAAGTCTAGCCCTTCCTTGCTACTCACCGGACGACGCGCCGCGATCTTGGGCCTAATCGAAAAACCCGACGGCGCGGTACGGATGACGCTCGCCGACGGTATCACCGCCAAGACGGTGCGCATGATGGCCGACCCGGCCGGACCCCAGTCCGACGAGCAGGTGCCCGCGATCTCTATCTCCCAGATTGACCCGACGACCCGGCCGGGCGCGAGCGAGACGGGCGCCATCGAACTTCTCAAGCTCGCCGGGCTGCTGCCTGCCGCCGTAGTTGCCACCGTCCCCGACGAACGCCTCGAGTACCTTTCCGCGTGGGCCGAGACCCAAGCCCTGCTCACGGTCGAACTCGAGCATGTGCGAAACTATCAGGAGATCGAGGCCCGCACGCTTCAGCGGGTCGGCGCGGCACGCGTGCCGCTGGGCGAGGCGGACGATGTTAAAATCGTCGCCTTCCGGCCGTCCGACGGCGGACGCGAGCATCTGGCGATCGTGATCGGCGCGCCCAACACCAGCGCCCCGGTGCTCGTCCGCCTGCACTCAGAATGCTTCACCGGCGATCTACTGGGAAGCCTGCGCTGTGACTGCGGAGACCAGCTGCGCGGGGCCATCGCCGAGATCGTCAAGGCCGGTGGCGGTATAATGCTCTACCTTGCCCAAGAGGGACGTGGCATCGGGCTGGTGAACAAGCTGCGCGCATACACTCTTCAGGATCAGGGCCTCGACACCATCGATGCCAACGAGCAGCTCGGCTTCGAGGCCGACGAGCGTT
>MDTE01046122.1_pt1 | contig 27960 bp, 22 predicted proteins | sample 811231 | NCBI WGS metagenome assembly MDTE01 (sample SAMN05326651, study PRJNA326480) | marine metagenome | isolation source: seawater | place: Indian Ocean: Red Sea | collected 2010 | reverse complement strand
GTGGCAAGAATTTGAGTGGTTAATGAATCGTACTTAAACATATTGGGAGCGATGAATTTAATAGAAGACTATATTGAATCAATGTATCTGATTATATTTTTTACCCTGCCGATGTACATTTTTCTTCGAAAGTATTTTTTCAGCATTCTGATAAAAAAACAAAAAACCCTGCATTTCTGCAGGGTTTTCGCTCCGGAGGAGGGACTCGAACCCCCGACAAAGTGGTTAACAGCCACCTGCTCTACCAACTGAGCTACTCCGGATCAAATTATATTAGGCTTTAAAAAAAGCGGGCGAATTTAAAATGATAAAACACCCTGTCAAAGTTACAATTCCTTGTCGGCAATCAAATGGCGTTCTGAATCAAATCTTCCAGCTTCAGACTGAGATTCAGAAATATAAACTACACCGTCTTCTCGATGGGGTTTACCATAATAGGAATGGATAGATTTGAGCCCACCTAGCCACTTTCTTTCATCCGATAAATAAACCATATCCCCTTCATCAGCTCCCATCACATCCATATCGTTAATAGAGAAAAAGACTTCGTCTGAATCATGGTCCTTTACAACCCATTTAACATGTGCGGTTTTTCCTGGTCGGTCATTTGGAGCTGATCCCTTAAAAAATTCCCGTGCTTTATCCAGGGACCAAACGGTTAACCCTTCTGTATTTTTTTCAAGTGGTGGTGTTGTCAGTAGACCTACAAGAACTCCAGAACCGGCACAAACCAACGTATTGTAGAGAGCCCTGATATAAGAATATGGACGATCGGAATCATATTCAATCCCATGATCAAAAGGTGAGATAAAAATTTGTGGATATTTACTGCCAATCCACATCAGAATAGCACCGCCTAAAAATGTTGCAACTGCAGCAGGAGTGGAATATCGTTTCCAGAAAATTCCAAGAAAAATAGCCACAACCAATGGCGGTGTCATGGTACTATGGAAAAAACCGTGGGCTTCATAAAGGGTTGGGAAATTATTGAAGAAAATGGTACTGACAGCACCTAGAACCGTGGCACCAGCAGAAACAACCATGGCGATTTTCAAATAATGTTTATCATCTTTATCTTTTACCAGAGGACGGTAAACATCATTAATCACAACGGCCGCAACAGCATTGATTAATGTATCTACAGTTGACATGAGCGCCGCCGCAACAGCTGCAATAACAAATGCGAATACAATTTCACTTCCGGTGATTAAATAAGCCACTTGGGTAAACACATGGTCTAATTTTGTTGCTGTATTCCAAGCTTCCGGAGTAACTACACTGATAGCTTTCCCGATCCAGCCTGCATTGGAGACAACTACTGTTGAGATAGGTAAAAGCACAAGGACGTTAAATGCTGCAGCTTTCCTGCCTTCATGAACCGACTTGCAGGCCATGAATCGCATGATAAGCCCCTGATTCATGAATAGAAATCCTACGGATCCAGCTACACCATCTTGCCAAAAAATACCTACAAAGTTGAAGTTAGCCGGATGATTGAAATGAGCTAGCGGAAGTTTAAATTCCGGAGAAAGAGCATTCCAGAATACAGACAATCCGCCGACATAATTTAGGCCAAGCAGAAATACGAGAATACCTGCAAAAATCAAAATAAACCCTTGTGCAAGGTCAGTAAAAATAACTGCTGTCTGCCCACCAAAAGTAATATAGACACCAGAGATAATTGCCACGATAAATATTATCGTATACAAGTCCAAACCCAATAGTGGCTCAAGTGTTTTACCCATCGTTAGAAACCCGATTGCAATATAGCCGATCATGTACCCAAGAATAGCAATAGTGGCCAATACCCGGACACCAGGATTAAATCTTCTTTCAAAATAGTCAGGAATGGAACGGATCTTTGTATAATAAACAATAGGCAGCCACCCGAATAAAAAGAGCGGCATAAAAAACCAGTCGTTCATATAGGTCATGGTAGATGAAAAACCATGCTCGTATGCTTTTGCAGAATATTTTAGAAAACTGTGACTGCCAACTCCCGTTGCCACAATTGACATGGTCACCAGCCACCATGAAAATCGCCTGCCGCTGAAAAAGAAATCCTGAGTTGTTTTATTATATCTGGCAAAAAATGAGCCAAAACCAAGGACCAGTGCAAAATATCCAAATATGATGACCCAGAAATAATTTGAAGTTTGAATCGTACCTTCCATCAACCAGTAACCTTTGAATTCTTCTGAAAGATAAAAATTAAATTCCCAATCAATGCCATAATAACGACAGCTATAAGTCCGGCAAATAATGGTTCACTCAAAGCTAAAAAGGTAAATATGCCATGTATACCCATATAATATAAGAACCCGAAAATAAGAACATGTAGCCAGGTGTTATGGCGAACCCTTTCTTGCTTAAGGGAACGTGAACGAAGGATGATTATCATTCCAACGATAAAAATTCCGCCACCAACACCATATAGATAAAGGTAAGGTAGCCAAGTTCTACTGAAATCAAGCATGTATCATTTCCGTGTATTCATCAAATAAAGGTTTTAAGATATCCCAAGTCTCGTTCAGCCCTTCTACTATTACTTTTGTGGCTCCCACCACAGGCATGAAATTCGTATCCCCGGCCCATCTAGGGACAATATGATAATGAATATGTTCTTCAATACCGGCCCCGCCAGCCTTACCTATATTGGCACCAAAATTAAACCCATCTGCGTTCATAGATTTTTTTAGAATATCCATTGATGAGTTTGCTAAAGTCATTATCTCTGCATTGCAGTTATTGGATAGGGTATTTGTTTCAGATGTATGGCTGTAAGGTGAAATCATTAAATGTCCATTCGAATAAGGGTAAAGGTTCATCAAAATAAAAGCCTCTTTTCCACGATATAATACAAGATTTTTACGGTCATTATTTTCCTGAGACTTTGTACAGAATATACATCCTTCTTCTTTTGGTGTTCGTATATAATCAATTCGCCAAGGTGCCCAAAGTTTTTTCATGAAAAATGAGACCTATACTTCTTCAACATCTTGCCGATCCTTTATCACTTTTTGTTCTAAATCTTTCGGCATTTTTTCATAATGACTAAAGGATTCAGTATGTATTCCACGGCCACCAGTTAAGGATCGAACTGTGGTAGCATAATGATATAATTCAGCCTGAGGAACTTGCGCTTTAATAATCTGAAATTTCCCGTCTGCATCCATTCCCATTATTTTTCCGCGTTTTCCCGATATGTCACCCATGATATCACCCATAAATTCTTCTGGGACAGTGACTTCAATATCCAGAATCGGTTCTAACAGGCAAGGTTTAGCACTTAAAAATGCTTCACGAAATGCATGCTTCCCTGCTGTTTGAAAAGCAATGTCTTTTGAATCTACCGGATGCATTTTACCATCATAAAAATCCACTTTTAAATCTACAACTTTACATCCAGCAAGAATTCCATCCGTACAAGCTGTATTTACTCCTTTTTCCACTGAAGGGACAAAAACACGATCCACATTTTGGCCAACTAGCGACTGGGTGAACTCAATCCCATCGCCTCTTTGTTTCGGCTCTATTCTCATCCAAACTTCAGCAAATTGTCCAGCTCCACCGGACTGTTTTTTATGCCTGTATTTTGCTCCACCATTTCCAAGGATTGTTTCCCTGTATGGTACTTTAGTTTCTTCCAAGTTGATGTCGATCCCAAAACGCCTTTTAAGCCTTTCAGTCGTTACAGTCAAATGCAATTCACCCTGGCCAGAAATAATCGTCTGTTTAACTTCACTGTCCACACGGTAGACAAAAGTTGGATCTTCTTCATGTAGAGTCGCTAAGCCAACAGCCAGTTTTTCTTCATCCCCTTTTGCAGTAGACTTAACTGCAGCATGAATATTTGGATTGGGGAAATTAATTGGGGGCATGATAACTTGTTTACCGAAGCAAAGTGTGTTGCCTGTATGTGTATTTTTCAATTTTACTACACCAGCAATATCACCGGCTGATAACTGATCAACCTGAGTTCTATTCTTCCCATTTAATATAAACATCTGTCCAAATCGTTCATTTGACTTTCTATCAGAATTATAATAATCCTTGCCTGTTTGAACAGTTCCGGAGTAAACCCTAAATAGAGATAATTCTCCTACATGGGATTCTGACATTGTTTTGAAAACCTGCATAACAGTATCAGAACCATCTAATGAAACTTCTAAATCATTTCCAGATTCATCATGAGCTTTAACTGTTTTCCTATCATCAGGTGATGATCCGTATTTCGCGATAAAATCACATACGCGGGCAACACCAATATTAGTGGTTGCCGATGTACAGAATAGAGGAATAAACGTCTGATTCTGAATAGCCTCATGGATACCACCGCGCATTTCTTCTTCAGTCAAACTTCCTTCTTCAAAGAATTTTTCTAAAAGTGTATCATCAGATTCTGCCACATATTCGATTAATTCTTCGTGTAGATTTTTAACCTGATCTTGTAATTCTTCAGGAAGTTCACCTTCTGTCATCTTACCTGATCCATCCATTTGGTAGGTAATAAGTTCAGTACGAAGTACATCTACATTCTGGTTATAACCCGGTCCTGCATTCACTGGTAACTGCATAGGGAAAACATTATTACCAAACCGCCTTTTAGCCTGAGATAATATTTCATCAAATCTTGTGTGCTCACGATCTAAACCATTTACCACTAACATTTTTGGAATACCGAATTTGGTTGCATGATTCCACATCATTTCAGTACCCACTTCAACACCGTTCACAGCATGAATTGGAATCAAAGCAAGATCAACTACAGACATGGACCCTATTGCTTCTCCAATAAAATCGGAATAACCTGGAGTATCTATCATATTAAACTTTTTACCCATCCATTCCAAATGAAGAGGAGTAGCATGGATAGATATTTGACGTGATTTTTCTCCAGGATGGTAGTCTGAAGTTGTTGATCCATCTTCGACCTTGCCAAGCCGGTTAATCTCTCCGCCAAGTTTTAACATAGCCTCTGCTAAACAGGTTTTTCCCGAAGCTCCATGTCCAACAATTGCAAAATTTCTTATGTCAGAAGATGAATATTGTCTCATAAATCAGCCTCATTATAGTCTTAAAACGTTAAATCGAAGGGTGTGGAGTGTACGATATCACCCCATCCAAAATCAAGAAATTTTAAAGATCGAGAGAGCGAGACTCCTCTATATATGCTCTCAGTGCTGGGACCACGTATATATTGTCCAGATTATACTCTAGAAAACTATTTGCCAGAGTCTTTAGCCGATGTTCTATTGGCTTCATATTATTCACAACAATAACAGGTTCATCATTAACTACACAGTTGCCGCCGGTAAAATTACCTCTTCCCTTCAGGATTTTGACACCGAGGCGCTTTGCTAGTTCTTCAAATTCTGTGAATAATTTTTCTTTTTTCACTATATCAGATTCCGTAGGTCACTTTCCTTTAAAAAATCAACTAGTGATTTTACATTTTCAACTTTATCTCTGGGTACAACTAAAGTTGCATCTTCTGTATTGATCACAACAAGATTACTAGCGCCTACCACAGCTGTAAATTTTCCATTTGACTGAATTAGATTGTTTTTACCATCCAAAACCTTTCCTTTACCGCGGACTATATTACCATTTTTACTAGAATTAAGAACATCATACAAGGCATTCCAGGAGCCCACGTCATTCCATTTGAAATCCCCCGTGACCACATAAATATTATTAGCTTTTTCAAGAAGCCCGTAATCGATCGATTCCGCTTCAATATGACGCCAAATATCCTGGAACGGTTTTTCATTTTTTAACCTTGGTCCAATTTCTTTTAATGACTCATACAGTAGGGGCATATGCTCTTCCAAAGCTGAAAAAAAGGTGTTTACTTTCCAAAAAAACATACCTGCATTCCATAAAAAATCACCACTGGCAATAAACCTATTTGCCAAATCTTGATGTGGCTTTTCTGCAAATGTTTTTACATGATATGCACCTAAATGATCTTCATGACTTGTATCATCGTACTGGATATAACCATAGGCTGTAGAAGGGTGATTTGGCTCAATACCTATTGTAACAAGATTTTCTCCTTTTTTGGCAAGATGGAATGCAGTATTTACAGTTTTTTCAAATTTTTGGTGACCTACTATCAGATGGTCAGCTGGGAAAATACCCATGATAGCATCCGGTTCATCCTGACCAATAAGAGCCCCAACCATTCCAATAGCCGGTGCTGTATTTTTACCGGAAGGTTCAGCTATTACATTCTTAGAATTGATCCCATTAATTTCTTTTAAAATGGAATCATAAAGATCTTCCCGAGTAACTATATAAATATCAGTTACTTTTTTGATCTTTTTGAGTCGGTCAACAGTCATTTGCAACATGGACTGCTCACCTACAATCTTTAACAGTTGCTTTGGTTTATGATGACGGCTATAGGGCCAGAATCGGGTTCCGCTGCCTCCAGCAAGAATGATACATTTCATTTTATGGATTTTTCCCTAAATTAATTTGGTTCAGTTCCATATCCCAATTAGTCCGAATTTTTACTGTATCACTATATTCATAAAACCATTCGGATGAAATATAGGGTTGGACTTTCCCATGGGAATATTGATTATTCCCGTCACTATCTTGGAAAAACAAGAGTCTATAATTTCCTTCAGGAAGTTCATTCATTTCAAACATACCGGTCGAATTTACTACGGATCGATATGTGTTGGGTTCTTTTTCCATGGATATCATTTCAGCCACAACACTTTCCATACCGTTATCAATTATGGATCCAATCAAACGTCCATGTCCCTGAAATTCAGTTGTTTTAAATGAAATTACCACTAAGGAATCCTTTAATGACCTACTGTGGATTGGTAAAATTTTATCCCTGAATACATTCAAGGTATATTTAGTCTCCGGCATCCAGTTTTCTATTGGTGATAACAAACCATGCTTGGGTGAGACCCAATTTACTTCACAGGGAATTGGAATAGAATCCTGAACAACCGTAAATGGATTTTTCATATTTACTGTATCAACTAATCCCGAAAAAACAAATAAAACTGGAACAATTTTTTCCTTTTCAATAGTTAATTCAAAATTTTTTTTAGGCGTAATAACTTGTGTAAAAGAAGTATCCCTAGAAGTATCAACTTTTACTTTAACCAAACCTGTATCAATGATGGAATAATCTCCCTGCTGTAGCCCATTAGTCACAAAGGACATATACTTACTCTTCTTGAAATCTGGAAGGGTCAAATGGAGTCTCGTCCCATCCAAAGGGTCAAGAAAAGTTTCTGGAACTATCATCGCTGAATCATCTGCCATGGCTTTAATTTGGAAGGCAGACTCCCAAGTATCAATTTGATCAGTAAAAGTTAAAGTTACCCAATTTCCGCTTCGCCACTGCCCCTGAGCTAATTTGATGCTACCAATTTTATCTGGAATTTGGATATTGTGATTTGATGATTCTTTTTCATTCCCCAACTGAATAAATGGATCCCATGTCAGACCATACAATACTCTTTCCGGTACGATTGGAATACCAGATGCTGTTTGTTCCACAGCTGCTAAACGATAATTCCCATCTGATAAGAATCTAAATTCATAATGTCCGCTGTCAGAAGCATCTACAACATAATCTGGAATCCGCTGATAAAATTGAGTGAAATCTTTTTCACCTCGTAACTTCCATAATTGAACTGCTACTGCCTTACTATGGGTAACCGTCCCAGAGATTTTACCTTGATCTATTTTATCACCTGTTGAATAGGCTACCTGTATCCCCTGTGCCAAGGGAACTTTATGTTCATCTTTTAGTGTACGGTCGATGGAAATGATATAGGTTTGATCAGTTGCAAGTGAATCTGGCATTTCAATGAAAATTCTTCGTCCTTTATAAATAGTTTCCAGCTGGGGATTAAAAATCGGCAACACACGAATTGCTTTTTCGACCGAATTCTCATCAATGTATTCAGAAAAAATTAGTTCAATCCTTCCACCCTTAAATAGTACCGTTTCATTAGAAGGTATTGTTTCAATCAATTCAGGTGGTGTCTCATCTTTTGGACCGCCAGGCGGAGCCTGTATAGCTGCACAGGACATAAAAATCAACATCCCTAAAATCAAAAATACTATTTTTAACATATGAATTTTTAAAATCAAAAAATACATCTCTGCTTCTTTAGATACGATCTGTTTAACTCATACTTCATCCCAAATTTACTGGAACTTCTTCATTATATGTCATTTCTGTTTCAGAGACATTTAAGGTAATACACCAAACATGTACCCCAGCGACATGGGCATCTAAAACTGCCCGAGCCAATTTTGGATCTCGCCGCCACATTGGCTGAAATGATTTAGCATCAGGGCGCTGGCAAACGAATAAAATCCCAGCACGCCCCCCATTTTCAACCAGTGTTTTTAAAGCAAGTGCGTGCTTCGCTCCGCGCTCAGTAACTGCATCGGGAAATTGAGCAATACTATTTTCCACAAAAGTTACTGATTTCACTTCTAGAAAAAAATCACATCCCTTTGGATCTTTTAACAAGAAGTCAAATCGATGACTCCCCATCGAGATTTCAGGTTTAACCAAGGTAAAATCATTAAAAATAGGAATTTCATTTTTCTGCAATGCTTCTTTCACAAATTGGTTTGGTAATGTAGTGACGAGAGAAATGAGTTGACCTTCCTGTCGTACCATAATCGTGGAATATTTGGTTTTTCTATCTGAATTATTAGGTGCAGGTCTGACAAGGAGTTCTGCACCAGGAATCAGTAGCTCTTTTAAGCGACCAGGATCTGCCAGATGGCTTTGATATTTTTTGCCCTCGATTTCTACAATGGTTATAAATCGATTAGGACGCTCAATAAATATTGCTTCTAAAAGTGGGCCTTCTATTTTCATCAAACCAGTGGATTAAAATGCCGCAAAGTTTACAATATTTTCTAATATTTTTGTGGGTACATATTAAAGTGTTAAAATTTTCACATAAAGTATATTATTTTGTTAATTCATAATTATTACGTATTTTATTCGGTATATTTATTATTTTATAGCAGTTTTTATGTTTTTAGACCCAAAAGACAAACAACTCATTGATGAGCTTCAAGTCAATAGTCGCATCACTAATGCAGAATTGTCCAAACGCGTGGGGCTTTCTCCTTCCAGTACACTTGAACGAGTTAAAAAATTGGAAGCCAGCGGACTCATTGAGAAATATATCACGATGCTTAATCCCAGGATGGCCGGTTATTCCTGCTTTACTTTTGTGGAAATCAAATTAGCCAGACACGGGGAAACACCTGTAGAAAATTTCTTCAAATCTATTGCCAATATCCCAGAAGTACTGGAATGTCATCACATCACTGGCGAAGCTGATTTCCTATTAAAAATAGCTACCAGAGATATACCGGCTTATGAAGAACTAATCCTTCATCAATTATCTGCCCTGCCTAATGTTCAAAATATGAAAACATCTGTGGTTTTATCCACATTTAAAAATGAGACTAAGTTAGTTTTATAGTATGCCCCTCGTTCCATCATACATCCAGAAACTATCTAACTACAAACCTGGTAAATCTATTTCGGAAGCTCAAAGAGAATTAGGCATTTCTGATTTTATAAAACTAGCTTCGAATGAAAATCCACTTGGCCCATCACCAAATGGGATACAAGCAATTCAAGATTCACTGAAAAATATTCACCGCTATCCCGATGCAACCGGGTACAAACTACGAACAAAATTAGCAGAGCGCTTTCATGTAAAGCTAGACAATGTGGTTTTGGGTGCTGGTTCGGAGGGAATCATGTCCACTATCATGCGGACATTTCTCTTAGGCGATGATGAACTTATTAGCGCAGCCAATTCATTTATCGGATTTCGCGTATTAGCTAATGCATCCGGAAGGCGTGTCCATTGGGTACCTATGAAAAATTACCACTACGATCTGGAAGCCATGGCAGACAAAATTTCTGATTATACCAAAATTATCTATATTGCTAATCCAGATAATCCTATGGGGACAACCATTACAAAGCAGGAATTTGATGAATTTTATAATTATGTTCCCAGACGGGTGCTAATCATCCTAGATGAAGCATACTATGAATTTGCAAGTGATTCACCTGACTATCCAGACTCTATGAGTTATCGTTATGACAATGTGATTACGCTTCGGACTTTTTCCAAGGCTTACGGATTGGCTGGCGTTCGGATCGGTTATGGCTTTGCTCATGATGCACTGATTCAAAATTTAATGAAAGTAAAAGTGCCCTTTCAACCTTCTCTGTTGGCCCAGGCTGCCGGATTAGCGGCTTTAGATGATAAACAATTTTTAAAAAAAACATTAAACGCAAATCAAACAGGCATAACCTATTTGAAAAAAGAATTTAATTCTCTTGGAATTGAACAAATACCATCAGCAGCTAATTTTATTACTACTGTATGGAAAAATGAAAAACAAGCATCCAAGTTAACCAATTCTTTACTTAGGAAAGGTGTCATCGTGCGGCATCTTAAAGGATTCGGTTGGTCAAATTGTATTCGTATTTCTGTTGGACTGGAACCAGAAAATCAAAAATGTATTAAAAGTTTAAAGGAAATTCTATGAGCGATTTACCTTATAAAATTAACGGCTTCAACCATTGTGAACTCTATGTAAGTAATGCGAAACAAACTGCCTATTATTACCGCACCACAATGGGGTTTCAGCCTGTCGCTTTTCGTGGTTTGGAAACAGGTAACAGAGAAAGTGTCAGTTATGTATTGAACCAAGATAGGATCAATTTGGTAATAACATCACCATTAGAAAAAAATACTGAAATTGGTGCCCACATTGACCGTCATGGTGACGGGATGAAGGATGTGGCGTTTACTGTTAATGATGCTGAATCAGCCTGGAAGACATCTATCCAGCGCGGTGCAGAAAGCGCCTTTGAACCACAAGAGATTAAAGATGATAATGGCGAAGCTGTTATTTCTGCCATCCACACATTTGGTGATACGATACATTCTTTTGTAGAAAGAGAAAACTATAAAGGGGCTTTCCTTCCGGGATTTGAAACAAACGATTTTGGGGTTATAACACAATCTACAGGGTTAGTTCATATAGATCATATTGTTGGCAATCAGCCGGATGGTGAGATGAAGTCGGTTTGCGATTTTTATGAAAAAGTATTCGGTTGGCACCGTTTCTGGAGCGTGGATGATAAAGATATCAATACCGAGTATTCTGCATTAAGATCAATCGTCATGGCTAATGATAATGAAATTGTAAAAATGCCGATTAATGAACCTGCAGATGGTTTGAAAAAATCCCAGATTCAGGAATTCATTGATTATTATGAAACGGGCGGCATACAGCACATCGCACTCTCTACAAAAGACATTATTGCTACAGTACGTATGATGAGGAACAACGGTGTTGATTTTTTACCCACACCCAAATCTTACTATGAAAATCTCACAAATCGCATAGGCAAGATCGAAGAAGATATTTCTGTCTTAGCAGAATTAGGCATTCTGGTGGATAAGGATGAAAATGGATATATGCTTCAAATTTTTACACAGCCACTGCAAGATAGACCCACCATGTTTTTTGAAATTATTCAGCGGAAAGGGTCAAACAGTTTTGGGAAGGGGAATTTTAAAGCTTTATTTAAATCTATAGAAAGGGAACAAGAAAGAAGAGGAAATTTATAAATGAAATTTGTAACCTATACACTTGCTGACAGTTCACAACCGAGATTCGGATTTAAGAAAGACGAATACATAATTGATGTAATTCGGGCAGCTGTCTGGGCCAATGAAAATAACGGTGATATCAGTTTTCTGGAAATTCCAACCACATTGAAACGTGCTTTAGAAAATTGGGATGAGAATTTTGCCATATTGAAAGAGCTAAATTCATTTCTACCGGATATAAATATTCATTCCCATTCAGATGGTGGAAAATCCATTGCTGTATTAGAAAAGGATGTGCAGCTACTGTCTCCTATTCCCAATCCCCAATCATTCAGAGATTTTTATGCATTTGAACAGCATGTCCGTTCCGCTCGCAAACTTCGGGGCTTAGATATGCATCCTGACTGGTTCAAAATCGCCATTTTTTATTTTTCCAATCCAGCTGCATTATACGGACATGGCGAGGAAATACCTTATCCGAAAGGAACGAATGAATTGGATTTTGAATTGGAGTTTTCAGTGGTGATTGCCAATGGAGGCTCAAATATTTCTGCTGAAGATGCCGATAGGTATATTGCCGGTTATATGATTTGCAATGACTGGTCAGCTAGAGATCTTCAGCGGGAAGAGATGGCCATGAGCCTCGGCCCTGCGAAAGGGAAAGATTTTGCATCCAGTTTCGGACCATATATGGTAACGCCCGATGAATTGGAAGATGCTGTGGATGATGAAGGAAAACTCCACCTACGTATGACTTGCCATGTGAATGATAAACTCATTTCTGATGGTAACACTAATGATTTGTATCATCCATTTACCAAAATGATTGAAAGAGCATCCATGAATGCAAAACTGCTTCCCGGCGATATTTTAGGTTCCGGTACTGTGGGTACAGGCTGCATCCTTGAGCTACGGCCAGAAAATACAGGCGGCTGGATCCAAAAAGGAGATGTGGTTTCCATGGAAGTGGAACGATTGGGTGTTTTAGAAAATAAGATTGTGTAAAATTTGTACTAAAATAGAAAGGTCACAGAGCATATAAATATTGTTTCAACCAAATTTTCAAAAATCTATATTTAAATAATATGCCATTTTATCAAAAAAGAGGAGCAATCCCAGAAAAACGCCATATCCAGTTTAGGGATAAATCTGGAAACCTTTACTGGGAAGAACTCTTCAGCCGGCAAGGCTTCAGCCACATGTATTCCAATGCGTACCATATCCATCCGCCAACGGCAGTGGAAGCGGTTGGAGATCTGAAAACAATCAATCTTATTTCAGTAGATCAAGCACACCAGCATCGCCACATCCGGACTGCAAATGTTGATTCCAAGGGTGACGCTATCTCAGCCCGAATATCATTATTTTTCAATAATGATATTGTCATATCCAAAGCACACGTTACAGACTCCATGGCATCCCTTTATAGAAATGGAAATTCAGATGAAGTACTGTTTGTTCATCACGGTTCCGGTTCATTTAAATCTAATTTTGGATATATGGAATTAAAACCGGGAGATTATCTTGTGATTCCACGAGGTGTTATTTGGAAAATTAATGTGACGAATGAAATGCATATCCTTATTGCAGAGTCTGCCGGACCGGTAGAAACACCAGCGCGCTATAGAAATAAATTCGGCCAACTGTTGGAACATTCACCTTTCTCAGAACGAGATATTCGAACACCTGTATTTGTGGACCCTGTTGAAGACTCAGCTATAGAAGTGGAAGTGAAACTCAGAAATGGCATCCAGACCTACGGCTATCAACATCATCCCTTTGACCTAGTTGGCTGGGATGGATACTATTTCCCATATATTTTCAATATTAATGATTTCATGCCCATTACAGGTAAGATCCATCAGCCTCCACCGGTGCACCAAACCTTTCAGGGTCACGGATTTGTCATTTGCTCTTTCGTTCCACGGTTATTTGATTATCATGATAAATCTGTTCCTGCGCCATATGCACATAGCAATGTTGATTCAGATGAAATCCTATATTACGTAGCAGGCAATTTTATGAGCCGAAAAGGTATTGAAGAAGAATCTATTACCTACCATCCTATGGGACTACCCCACGGACCGCAACCAGGTAAGATTGAAGAATCACTAAGTGCCAAAGAGACCAATGAATTAGCCATCATGATCGATACATTTAAACCATTGAACATAACAAAGGCAGCACTGAATATAGATGACGAAGATTATCCTTATTCCTGGAAAGAATCATGATTTTTGACCCGAACGAAATCCCATTTCAGGAAACCCATAAACTCATGATCGGGTCCATTATCCCCCGGCCCATTGCCTTTGTATCCACCCAGTCTAATGATGGGAAAAACAACGTGGCTCCTTTTTCATATTTCAACGGTGTATGTTCAAAACCACCGACGATTATGTTCGCCCCTGCACGGCGTGGCTGGGATGGCAAAGAAAAAGACACACTCACCAATATTAGGGATACAGAAGAATTTGCAGTCAATATAGTTTCGGAATCTTTTGGAGAAAAAATGGTTATATGCGCTACCGATTTTGATTCAGATGTGGATGAATTTGAGATTTCAGCATTAACTCCCATCAATTCTCAAAAAATAAAACCACCCCGGGTTCAAGAAGCAAAAATCAGCTTTGAATGCAAATTGAATCAAATTGTTGAAATTGGTGATGGAAATGCAGGTAGTGGATTTGTAGTAATTGGCACCATTGTTCTTTTCCATATCGATGATGAAATTTATGATAATGGACGTATTCTCATTGATAAACTGGAGCCCTTGGGAAGGCTTGCAGGTAACTGGTACTCGCGCCAAACACAGACAGTAAAAATAGAACGTAAGATTAAACCGGATTAATTCAACGCCAAAAACAAAAAAGCCACATATTTAGGGCTTGTTGAAAAATTAGAAATATTAATTGTATAACTAAGTAAGCCTCTAAATTTTTTATATGAAGACTGAACTAGAAAAAAAAATTTATCAAGCACAGTGCATCGGCAACGTGGAACCAATTGAATATATGATTCCCTACCCTTCGATGCGGTCTCTCATTGAAGGGCAAAATATCAAATTTTCCGAACAGATAATTTTTAATAATCCACGAATAACTAATTTACAATTTTACCAAAAAATTCAGCAAATAGCTCATTGGCTGGATTCACTGGGTTTCCAGCCAAAAGAAAGAATCATTTTATCTGAACTGGGATTTCCACAAACTGAGATTGCACTATTCGGAATTTGGCATTTCGGTGCTGTTGCTGTTTTACCTGGAGATGAATCTGTAACGGAAGTAAAAATGAAAACAGGTACAGAAAATATGATTCCAGAAAATATAGACCTATTTGACACAATTGATAAATTTCCAACTGAGTTTGATCCAAAGTATAAACCTTTATTAGATGATGAAGCGTTGGTTACATTTGAAAAAGCCATTGGGATACGCCTTTCCCATTACAATTTACTGGTAAATACAAACTCCATCCAGAAGGCCATTAGCCTAAAAAGCCGGACACTGTTTTACTGTACACTAGAAGAAAAAACATCCTCGTGGGTGGTACTAAAGGCAATTTTACCCATTTACTGCGGGTGCATAGTTGATCAGGATAATCCTGAATTCACTATTGGGAAATCTGGGTGCACTTTCAATATTCGTACAGATTTGAAAAATCATAACCAATTTTTGGAAAATGAACTAGCCATCTGCCCAGAAAATGCTGCTGTTTTATCCATTAATCAGTCACCAGTTCATTTAACGGAATATCATATTAATGAAAATGAGATTAAACTGCATGGTCATTCAGTCATGATGGGTTATTTGGATCATGTCATGAATAAAAAGCAGTTCCGTGACGGAGGATTTTTTTTAAATATTTAAACACAGAGAATACAAAAAAACTCTAAGCCAATTAGGAGTGATGGATTTATTGCATATTGTGTTTCTAATTCTATATTAGGCCAAGACTCTAGTTAAAACACTTTTTGATTTTGGTGCACTCTTCGTTTAAGAAATATCTGCTAAGACTTCTGCAGCATGTTCTTTTGGCTTAACCTTTTCATAAGCTTTTTTTACCATCCCATTTTCATCAATGAGGTAAGAATACCGAAAAATGCCTTCATATTCTCTACCATACATTTTTTTTGTTCCCCAGGCTTTATAAGCTTTAATTGTGGACTTTTCAGGATCAGATAGAAGTTGAAACGGAAACTCCTGTTTATTGCAAAAATTCTTTTGTGCTTTTACAGAATCAGCACTCATACCAATAATAGCTGTATTCTTCTTTTCAAAATTTTGAAACTCATCCCGGAGCTTCTGGCCTTCATTCGTTCATCCCGGTGTGCTGGCTTTGGGATAAAACCAGAGCAGTACTTTTTTCCCTTTAAAATCTGACAGGCTCACAGAATTTCCATCCTGATCTTCCAATGTGAAATCCGGTGCTTTCGTTCCTTCCTTTAACATGTTTTCTCCTGATCCTTTTTTTATAGTGCAGAGAATATTTTTTTACTTCCCTGCGTTCTCAGTGTCATTTGAATTTAAAATTATTTCTGACCATCTCATGCGGTCATCATTGGCAAGGACCATACCATTTACTGCGGTAATGCCTTTCTTTTGTCCGTTCCAAACTAATGTTTGAAGGGCAATTTCATAATCTGTCCATTGATATTCACAATGTTCATCAGAAAGAGTTACATCTTCCTGATCTACTTCTATGCCAAAAACGGGTACCAAATTAATACGGTCATCGTGTTTTTCATAAAATCGACTCACATGATCTGCAACAAAGATCCTTAATGGATCGAAACCCGTTTCTTCTTTTAGCTCCCGAACAGCTGTCTGCCAGGCTTCTTCCCCGTCTTCGATCTTTCCTGCAACACCTTGCCAAAGATGTTCATATAGTTTTGTCCTGGCACGCTTCATTAACAGGAATTTTATTTTGCTTTCTTTTCTGTGGTATACGTAAGCATCTACCACCCTGACTTTTACATCCGGCATTACATACCTTTTTGATCTTTCATAATATTCAGTGAATTTTTTGACCATTTATCAAAATCACCTAATTGAATTTTTTCTCTCATTTTTTTCATCAGATTTAGATAAAATGCCAAATTCAGTGTAGAAGCAATTCGTAGGCCAAGGACTTCATTAATATTGAATAAATGTCTTACATAGGATCTGGAAAAAACATTACCCCACTTATGGGAACTGTCAGGATCTACAGGAGAATGATCGTCCTTGTATTTTTCATTTTTAATATTAATCACACCTTTAGTTGTGAAAATGTGTCCATTCCGACCATTTCGTGTCGGCATTACACAATCGAACATATCTACACCGCGTTGTACGGCCTGAATAAGGTCTGAAGGCTTTCCAACGCCCATTAAATATCGAGGTTGATCTTTAGGTAAAATGGAATCACAAAATTCTAATGTGTCTAGCATGGCATTTTTTTCTTCTCCCACAGCCAAACCACCGATAGCCATTCCACAGGTAGAAAATGGAATAAGCTCTTCAGCACTTATTTGTCTTAAATCATGACTCACTGCTCCCTGTATGATGGGGAAAAGCGTTTGCCTGTAATGATAGAGTCTAGAATTATCTCCCAGCCAATCTGTACATCGTTTCATCCACCGCGTTGTTCTATTTACTGCATCTAGTACATTTTTTTCATCTGCATCACCAGGCGGACATTCATCAAAAGCCATGATAATATCTGCGCCCAGATTACGTTGAATTTCCATAGAAAATTCTGGGGTAAACATGTGGCGGCTGCCATCTATATGAGATTGGAATTCAACACCATCATCGGTAATTTTATTTAACCGCGCCAGAGAAAAGACTTGAAAACCTCCGCTGTCTGTCAGAATTGGTTTATCCCAGGTATTGAATTTGTGTAACCCTCCCGCTTCATAAATGATTTTCATCCCGGGGCGCAAATACAAATGGTACGTATTTCCCAAAATAATTTGAGAGTCAACATCTATTAAATCATCTGGTGACATTGTTTTTACCGCACCAACTGTACCTACAGGCATAAAAACCGGAGTCTCAATGGCACCATGATCTGTTTGCAAAAGACCAGTTCTGGCAGATGTATTTGGATCAGTTTGGTGTATATTAAAATTCACGAGTTAACTCAATCTCTTGTAAACCAGTTTAGAAGGAAATATTAAAATAAAATTTGAAAAACATCTTTCACGAATTTGACAGGTTGAATATCACATTTAATTTTTTTCAATTTTTTATTGAAGCTACCTGATGGAATAATGGCTGTTTTAAATCCTAATACAGCCGCTTCTGAAAGCCGGTGCTCTAATTTACTGATGGATCTGATTTCGCCTGCTAAACCCACTTCACCCAGCAATACTGTATTTTCTTCAATAGGTTTATCCATTGCGCTGGAAGCAATAGATGAAATGATAGACAAATCTGCCGCAGGGTCATCCACTCGCAGTCCGCCAACCAGATTCACAAAGACATCTTTCATTCCCATAGATAAACCCATTCGCTTTTCTAATACAGCAATAAGCATCCCCAGTCTTTTATAGTCAAAACCATTCACATTTCGCTGCGGCGTGCCAAAATTTGAACTAGAGACTAAAGCCTGGACTTCAACCAAAATTGGTCGCGTCCCTTCCAGAGATGGATAAATACTAGTTCCAGGAATACTGACGCTTCTTTCTGCTAAAAACATTTCGGATGGGTTCTCAATTTCTTTTAGGCCACCGGAGTCCATATGAAAAATGCCAACTTCATGCGTAGTTCCAAATCTGTTTTTCGCTGATCTCAATATACGATGATCATACCGGTCGTCTCCTTCCATATACAAGACTGTATCTACCATATGCTCTAACATTTTTGGCCCGGCAATGGATCCGTCTTTCGTAACATGACCAACAATCAGAATAGTTACATCCTTTTGTTTAGAAATCTCAAGCAATCGTTGTCCGCAATCTCTGATCTGGCTGGGTGAACCAGGCAAAGAATCGAGCTCTCCGTTCATGATGGTCTGAATTGAATCCACAATGACTAATTCTGGCTGAATTCTATCAATATGCGATATGATTCCATCCAATTGATTTTCACCCGATAAGAATAATTGCTCCGAACTAACACCCAATCTTCTTGCTCGAAGAGCAACCTGTTCTTCACTTTCTTCTGCAGAAATATAGAGCGCTTTTTGGGTTGATCCTGAACATATATGCAATGCCAGAGTTGACTTCCCAACACCTGGATTTCCGCCCAGAAGTACCAGTGACCCTGGCAAAAGACCACCGCCCAAAACACGGTCTGCTTCACCTAAACCTGTGTGAATTCGGTCTTTTTGTTCAATCCTTAATATATCAGATAAGTTTTTGGAATCTCGCAGTACGGCAGTACGGCCATTTTTCTTCGCCGACACTTTAAATTCTGATAGAGTGCTCCATTCTTTACAGGATGGACATTGGCCGTACCACTTGGGAAAATCATCTCCGCATGCGGAACATAAAAATGCTGTTTTGGTTTTGAGTTTAGCCATGACGGGGTAGGAAATTGCTCATCATAGCAAAAGAATTCAAGAGCGGTTTACCAATCAGGACCTAAGGAAAAATACCATTGTGGCTTAGAATAGCCATTTGGGTTTTTATCCCATGCTGTTTCAATTCTAAGTAGGAAGTAGCCCAAATTGATTTTGGTCCCCAAGCCAACGGTTGTTACCCATGGCGAAAAATCGGATAGCTGGCTAGTCCCGTATCTATCAGGCCAGTTTGTTGTTGAAAATTCATTAACATCATCCCACGCTGCTCCTATATCCATAAAGGCATGGCCTCTTATATTTCCCAGAATCATTTTAAGAGGAAATCCTAAAGCGAGATAATTAATAAACGGGAATCGAGCTTCAAAGTTAAAGAGGGCGGCGTTGGTTCCAAATCTTTCTGCAAACCTCGCACCTCGAAGAGGGAAGGCATATTCTGTGAAATAAATATCATGGATAAGGGAAGCATTAGAGGTGTCTAAGATCACATCCCTAAATTGACTTTGATCTTCAACACCATTCGTTTCGCCTCCACCTCCAAGTAGGTAGGGAATTCCGCCTAAGAAAAATTTTTGTTTATTCGGCCCCAAACTTATACCCCCAAAACCTCTTACCGCCAAGGTATAATCCTTGCCTATTCGCCAATATTTCCGCGCATCTAATTTAGCTGTCTGAAACTTTAGTTTGTTTGAACCATAACCGGGACTTAGAGTTATGGATAGGTTATGCCTAAATCCATCAATAGGGCCAGTAAACCCAAAGACAGAATTATCATAAATCCAGCTAAATCTGGGAAGTACGGTAGAATAGGATGAAGATTGACTTATTTCATAACGGATCTGACCGAACCCATCTATACGCTGTTGCAATAAGGAGTAACTGATATTATGCCAAGACAAACCATAGTCTAATCTTTGGAAACGACTTAGAGGCTGAGAAACAAGCCCTTGTAACCCCCAGTGTCTTAACCTGCCCAATGAATAATAATCAATGTTAAAAAAGTCCGCATTCTGGAATGCAACAAAATAATAATCAATGTTATTTTTCAGATAACCATATGAGAAAAAATAGTCACTGTTTTCCAATGTCAGAACCATTTCTGTCCCAAATGCAATTTGATGGTCTCCTAAAATATCGCTGAATGCAAAATAAGTCATTCCACTGGTGCCAAATACATTACTTATCTGGAGATTTCCACTAATAATATCCAATGTAAATCGGGTCTTATAAGATTTTGGAATGTAGTTTCCGTCAATTTTTGTTGAATCAACGGAAACTAATTCAGCATCGTCTCGTTCTTCCATTGATGAATTAAAATGATCATATCCTCTGGCGAATATCCAGTTGGAATAGCCTTCTGAAAACCCTTTTCCTCGCTGGCTGGATTTATGGCGACGCAGATCAGCTATTTTTTCATTGTTTTCTTCTTCACTAACTATAAATTGAGTTGGATTGACATTTTTTTCTTTTAACCTGAGTGGGTTTGCAATGCTGTATAGATCCCATCCAATCCCTCCATAACCTGCAAAAATAAGTAAATCATCATTGCCAGATAAAGTAGGCTGCTGCAGACCTGTCAACACATTGGTCACTGGATAAGCTTCCGCATTGCCATTCATTTCTCCTGTCTCAGAATTATAGTTATCTTTTAAAGGATGGATAAACAGATTCCATACACCATTGTAATCTGCAGTATAAAAAATCGCATCTTTAGTATTGGCCCATACTGGATGTGATTCATTATAATCGGTGGCAGTTATACGTTCGATTTTTTTACTTGCTACATCTACAGTATAGATATCAGTCTGCCTATAGTTATGATCCACCATTAGCCCACCATACTCACCGGAAACATAGTCGCCGCGATCAGAAACAAAAATGACTTTTGTGCCTGTCGGATCCCATGTCGGGTAAGCATCGGAAAAAATATCATCAGTTATTTTTCTGGTAGCCTTTTCATCCATATCATAGATATATATATCACTGGAAATTCCCATTTGCCCTACAAAAGCAATTTCATTCCCACGAGGACTCCATGCAGCGGAAAAAACACCTTCCATTTCCATTTCAATTTTTTGGCTTTTTCGTGATTTTACATCCACAATATGGAGTACATCACCCTTACCTGCCTTGGCTGCCAAAACAATCTTTTTGCTATCTGGAGACCACGAAAGCCCCGGCTGCAACCATTTCAATTCTTCGAAATCAACAGACCGGTTTCCTTTTACCAGTTTTTTAATTTGCTTGCCAGTCATGGCATCAAGAATGTGGATATCAAAATAACCGGATTGATCCGATAATACTGCGACCATACTACCGTCCGGTGAAAGCGCAGGGCTTACATTATAAAAATTGCGTGCTTTTTTATGATCTGTAAGTTTTTCTGACATATCTTCCAATGCATCACGATCCTTTACATCTGCCCAATATTCTTTCTTCAAATATTTGTGCCATTGGGTGGTAAGTTCATTAAAATTCATGCCCAACGCCCGTTCATAACCGCGTTCCGCATTCTGGGTAAATTTCATTGAACGAAAGACATCCCCAATTTTTTCTCTGCCGTATTTCCCTGCAATGAAACGCCATAAAGACTGACCACCCTTGTAAGCCATAAAATAGTTCAACTCTTTTACAGATGGCATTCTTTCATGGATTGCAATATCCCTTAGTACCATGTCTGCCTTGGTATCCCAATTTAAACTCAGATATTCAGCCAAACCTTCATTAGACCAGAGCGGTACCCTTATTTTTGTGCGGCTGGAGATTATGTGCTGCATACTGCCGCCATAAACCATATCATTAATTACAGCATGCACCAGCTCATGGTGAATCACATGTCGGAATTGCTCATAATTTCCTTCAAAGGGAAAAACAACTCGATTTTTGAAAAGCTCAGTGACACCACCTACTCCTTCCCGCATGTAGGGTCCAACCACATTTGTTTGCTGAAATTCATTATGTGAATTATAAACCATAATTGACACTCGGCGCTTTAGATCCCAGCGAAGATGCAATGAAATTTGTTCATAAGCTTCTTCTGCAACTTCAGCTGTGAATTCAGCTAATCCCTGTTTACCACCGTAATAATATATATCAAAATGAGGTGTTTGAATGAAACTCCAGTCAAAATTCCTATACTGAACTTTATTTTGACCGAACGATTGGGCTTGGACGATCGTTAACAGGAAAACAATAAATGTTAAAATATATCTCATGAGCTCTAAATCTACGTCTATTTCCGACGTTGGTTCCTCTATCTTAGGTATAAATATGTATAGAATTCAACACTTCTAGTGATAGATTTATTCATTACCTCGAGTCTTGATCTATGAAAATTGGCAAGTTAAGTTTCGCCCGTCATGAAGACACCCCTCTATTTTATTTCTGACATTCATTTAAAAATACGAACTTCCCCTGAAGAGATAACTCGTCGGGAAAATTTGTATCGACTGCTGGATCAAGTCCGGGAAACCGGTGGCACTTGTTTTTTTGTAGGTGATTTATTTGATTTTTATTTCGAATACCCTGACCTTGTGCCCAAATCATATACTGATTTTTACCAAAAAGCCATGGCTATGAAGGAAGATGGCATAGCATTACATTTTATTTTGGGAAACCATGATTACTGGGTGCAAGAATTCATCACTGAAGAGATTATGGATAAAGTTTATTTTGATGATGCAGTTATTACTGTAAATGATAAAAAGTTTTTTATTACTCATGGTGACGGTATTTTAAGCTGGGATCATGGATACCGGTTATTAAAAAAAATAATTCGGTCTAAATTTTTTATTTGGGCTTTCCGATGGCTACACCCCACTATTGCTTATAAATTCGCAAATCTAATATCCAGAAGTGGAAGACATGATATGCATTCGGAAAAATTCAATGAAAATGTGCGTATTGAAATCCAAAAGATGGCTAAAATGAAGTTTGATAATGGCTTTGACTTCATGATCTGTGGGCATTATCATTTAGGTGAAATGTTTAGCGTGAATGAAAGAAAACTGGCCGTTTTAGGAGATTGGTTTTATCGTCCGTCCTATGCGGTATATGATGGGAAGGATCTAAGTCTCCATCAATGGGAGAACAATGATTAAGTTTATTATAACAGGAATTTGTACAATTTTTTTATTGAATGGTTGTTCAACGATCAAAAATCTGTTTGGCAAAAGAGGTATTGGAGACCCTAATGACTCGGATTATTTGAATAATATACAAACCTTGAAAAGTGCCTATCGAGATGGAAATATTCTAGCGCTGGATGAATTGATCCAAATTTATGAAGATCCCGAACAAAGCCTGAAAGCCCGAGTTACCGCTGGCAAAACACTAGCCCAGACTCAACATCCAAATGCCCTTACTTCTATTGGTAAAATGGTTGGCACTACAACAGCTGTGGATTATACACTTTTAAGTGAATCCATTAATATGCTGGGAATGTTTGATGAGAATCCAAAAGCAGCGGAATCATTGGTCCAGGCGATGCATAAACTGGAAGAGCGAACAAATGAAGTTCATATTTCCCTAGTGAAAAACCTAAACCGTGTTCGTACCAAAGATCAAATATTAGCCTTGCTCGATCTCTATGAAGTAGCCAAAGGGAATATGTCTCGCACGGAACGACTATTAACTGAAACTTTGGGAGCTTTTGGGAATGACCAGGTGATCCCCATTTTAACTAATATTGCCAAGGATCCAAATGCCAATATTGGCGTCAGGAATAATGCGGTCGAAATTCTAGGTAAAAAGAACCCTAACGATGTAGCAATTGCGTTTGCAGAATTATTGGGTGATCCAAAAACAAATTTAGAAGTTCGAGAATTTGCTCTTAATACCATGAAAGGTGTAAAAGAAGAAAATCTTGTTATTGCTTTGTTGAACACTTACAACACAGGCAAATCTCAATACTACAGTCTACTTAATACCATGTTAGCTGCCTTGGGAGAATTCAACGATCCGGAAGTCAAAAAAGCTGTTATTGAAATCTCTATGAGTAAAGATTACCCCATGGATATTCGTAAAAAAGCAATTGACAACCTTGCCGGATTTAAAGACCCTTCAGTTATAGATGGACTGCTGCCCATGCTAGAAAAAAAGGAGAACTATATTTATTATGATAATATAATCAATCTTGTTTATTCACTTGGCGAAGAAAAAAAGAATGCAGAAGCAGTCAGGCGTATGGCCTTCAGGGCACATTATTCAAAGAGGGAACATGAATAATTGGCTCCTGAAAAGTATTCTGTTTTTAAGTCTTTTATCGGCAAAAGATAAATTTACTGTATCCGGTGTAGTCCGGAACGCAGCAGGTAAAGGAATCAAAAAAGTTGAATTATCCATATTTGATATGGAAGGTGAAGAAGTAAAGACTACCAAATCAAAAGGTGGAGGCGAATTTAAATTTAAGAAAATTGAGCCCGGAGAATATTCCCTCTATGGATCTCATAAAAAACAGGGAACCGGTGAAATAGACTTTAGAATTAAAGATACCCATGTTGAAGTGGAGCTTACAATTGAGCTAGAATCTGAAAAAGAACAGAATTCTAAGGAAGAATTAATAGAGACACCAGTTGATGAATTTCCAGAAGAGCCTACCAAAAAGTCTGTTTTATTACCTCAGCAAAGAACCCAGCCTACCAAAGCACAATTAAAGTTTGAGGACACATTTTTTGAATATGAGTCCAACCTTAAAGCATTGAAATCAGAAATTGATTCTTTAAAGAGTGTGGTAAAGGGCTATGAAAAAAAACAGACCATGCCTAATCTGGATCGGAAGATTTTAGATCTCATTACTATACCAACATTTCAGCACAGGATAGAACTTCAAAATGGAACCGTCGTTTCAGGTGATATACTAGAAGAATCAGATTCTACATTGATTCTGCAAACACAGATCGGTAAACTAGTTTTGAAAAAGGAAATGGTGGTCCGAATGGATGAATTTGAACGGCCAGCACCAAAAGTAATCTTTCTGGGCGATCCATTTATTGACTATTATCCTGACCGCCAAATCTTTTCAGGACGGATCAAAAATGTAGGCGAAATTCGCGCTGATTTCGTCCGCGTGATTGGGAATTTATTTGACCAAACTACAACAAATTCTGGTACGGACTCTGTTTTTGTAAAAGGCACCAGAATTGTTTATGAGACAAATGTAGTAGCTGATACAGCCCTCGAGCCTGGACAGACTGCAAGTTATACATTGACTATCCCAATAAAAAAAGGACGAAAAGTTCAATATCATACCATGGATATACATTGGGATGAAACACAGTAAAATAATGAAAGATGCTTTATCTTTTTCTTTTCATTTTATTTCATCAATATTTTTTATTCATGGCCGAAATGACCACTCTATAGATTTTCCTGACATCTCCGGATTCAAGACTCTCATCTGATTTTATAATCTATTTCAATGGAAAATGAAGGAATCCAAAAATAAAATTGTCCTGGCTGTTTATTATTTTTGCCTGATGCAAACTGTATTGGCTAAAGGAAACAACCAAAATATTGTTACAGGAACTGTACTCGATTCCACAACCAATAAACCTATTGAATATGCATCCATATCTCTTATAGAAACATCCACAGGCATTATTACCACCGGAGGAATTACGAATCCACAAGGTAGATTCTTTATTGATAAAATACCAGACGGACAATATTCAGCTATTGTAGAATATATTGGCTATAAAAAATATAAAATAGATTCAATCATCTTTCAGAAAGAGACCCAAAAAGATCTAAACACTATTTATCTTTCAATTGCCAACATTCAGATGGATGAAGTAGCTGCGTTTGGTGAACGGCCACAAATAATTCAAACCATGGAAAAAAAAGTTTTCAATATAGATGAAAGCCTCACACTCATTGGCGGGTCAGCAACTGATGCTTTGAAAAAAGTTCCATCTGTAGATGTAGACATTGACGGCAATATAAGTCTCCGTGGTGATCCAAATGTGACGTTACTCATTAATGGAAAACTCAGTGGTTTTACACAGGGAGATAGAAGAGTCACAGTAGATAATTTACCTGCAGCTATGATTGAAAGAATTGAAGTGATTACAAATCCTTCTGCCAAGTATGATCCGGATGGTATGGGCGGTATTGTAAATTTAATTTTAAAGCGAGGAAAATTTGAAGGTCTCAATGGCAATGCATTAATGTCCGCAGGACAATATGATAAATACAATATTTCTGGAATGGTGAATTACCGTCGTTCAATTATCAATCTATATACCAATACAAGTTTAAGGCTTGATAATCAATTAGGGATGGGCAAAAGAACATTTACCTATAAATATCCTAACTATATAACATCAATCTATCAGGAAACGATTCGAGGGAAAAAACCAATTACAGGGGTAATAAAAATCGGTAGCGATTTTTTCTTATCGGATCAAAAAACACTTTCTTTCAGTTCAATCTACAGCCAGTATGAGCACCAAACGAATGATACAATCCTTACAACCGGTTATGTGGATTTTGAACAATATTCTGAAAAAAGGAGTAATGGGTTTAATCTAAGTTTTAACGGAGGATATACCCAGAATTTTGACCATCCTATCCGTAGAATGAGTATGGAAGCTTCCTATTCACATGCTGGTGATGGATCAGACTCTTATTTTGGTAGAAATAATTCTGCTGCAATATCTGGTTTAGGCGGCAGTAGCTGGGAAGATGAAAATATCGATAATACAGTGTTAACTTTTGATTACACTTTCCCAATCCAAGATAAGATAATTATTGAAAGTGGAATAAAAAATACTGTCAGTCGTTTTAGATCCGTATTGGATTATGTCCATAACCCCTACCGCTACCACTATAATGAAGATCTATTTTCAGGTTATATTACGATGGCTCATGAACACTCTAAACGTATTGGGTTTAAAACGGGATTGCGTATGGAGCAGGTTTACACAGATGCAAAAGTAGAAGAGATTCCTCATGTCCATGACCACGATGATTCTACAAATGTATTTACTGTTGTGATCGATTCAACAGTTGCAAAATCACCTTTTAAAAATCCATACTTTAAAATTTATCCTAGTGCTTATTTTCTTTATTCATTGGATGAGTCATCCCAAATACAAATTGGCTACAGCAAGAGGGTTAACAGACCGCGACGCGAATCATTAAATCCATTTCCAAAAAACACATTTGACATCTACCATGTTCGAAATGGAAATCCGTATTTAATGCCTGAATTCATTGACATCATGGAATTGAACTATTCAAAAATTTCGGATCGTTTTTCTTTCAATACTGGTTTTTATTATAAGCATGTTGTGTCCCTCATCCAATGGTATGACCATGATTTTGTAACTGTCGGAGATCTGAAGTATGAACTAATCACTTCTGACAATGCAGGTGAGGCGGATTCTTACGGAATGGAGTTTCTCATAAATTATCGACCGATAAATAATTTGAGTATGATGCTCAATTTAAATTCCTGGCACTCTAACGCATACGGAGCTGGCGAGCCTGACCTGAATGGAAAAACAATTGGTTATTTTTCTTACGGACTGGTATCCTATTCAATACCGGGTGTTGCAAAAATTGAATTATCCGGTAGGTACCGCGGCCCGATGACTATCACCACTGGGAAGATTAAAAGTTCATTTTATTGTGACCTAGCCATTCAAAAATCATTATTAAATAATCAGTTAGGTTTAACTCTAAATATTAAGGATCTCTTTGATAGTGGTATTTTTAATATTAAAACAAGTCAAATGATTTATAATCCAACATCAAGTGTAACTTATGAACAGATTATGTCTGCCGAACGCCGCAG
>MDTE01017670.1_pt1 | contig 27967 bp, 20 predicted proteins | sample 811231 | NCBI WGS metagenome assembly MDTE01 (sample SAMN05326651, study PRJNA326480) | marine metagenome | isolation source: seawater | place: Indian Ocean: Red Sea | collected 2010 | reverse complement strand
ATAGGCGAGATGATCGACGCGTTTCCAAAGGGTGGGCGGTAGTCGTTCGTTAGAATGTTAGAAGTTGGTGAACTTGTAAAGCTAAGTAATATTCACATCGTGCGCTATAATGAGTGGCGACTTCAGCCGAGACGATCTCGTAATTCCCGTCGAGCGGCGATGCGACCGGTGAACCACGCGGAGCTCACCAAATATTGTCGTTTATTGTTGTTTAAGGTACGGGTTGGTCCGCTCCAACGGATCGGGAAAACCATGCTCATGGAGGTGCTGACGAGGCGCGAGCTCGACGCGCCATCGCACGTGAATATCTACGCGAGGCCACCTTGAGAACTTCGTCGATGAGACACACTGGCGCCGCGCAGGCGACGACGAATATCCACTCGTTGACATTGAGCGGAACAATGGAGAAGATGTTGGCGAGGTGAGGGACGTACATGATCAAGAAGTGCGATCCGAATGACGCGACCATAGCGAGGAGAAGGTACGGGTTTCTCCACGGCGGCATTTGCACGAGAGATCCATCCTCAGATAACGCGTTGAGCGCGTTGAACATTTCAATGGCGACGAGCACGGTGAGTGAGAGCGTGGACGCTTTCACCTTACCAGCCTCGAAGTACTCACACGCGTTCTTCCCAGTGTAGTCGTAGGTGACACCGCCCGCCGTGAATTTGCCACCCTTGAATCCTCTCCAGCTCGCGCATTGATCCCAATGCATGAGCTGGTGCATCGTCACGGGGGCATGACCGTCCTCGCTCAAGTCGATGCCCATGAAACTGGTGCTCGTGAACCAAATCGCGAACGCACCGACGGTGGCGACGCCGACGTAAAGACCGACGACGGCGTATCTAAACATCACCCACGAGGTGAGGAGGTCCTCGTCCTTACGTCTCGGCGGTTTGGTCATGATGTCGTTATCCGGAGGATTGAAGCCGAGCGCCGTCGCCGGAGGCCCATCCGTGACGAGGTTGACCCAGAGAAGTTGTACCGGGACCAAACCCTCGGGAATGCCGAGCGCGGCGGTGAGGAAGATGCTCACAACTTCGCCGACGTTCGAAGAGATCATGTATCGAATGAACGCCTTCATGTTGTTGTAGACACTTCGTCCCTCGGAGACGGCTTCGACGATGGTGCTGAAGTTGTCGTCGGCGAGCACCATGTCGGACGCCTCTTTCGCGACCTCAGTGCCGGTGATACCCATGGCGACGCCAATATCCGCGAGTTTTAACGCCGGCGCGTCGTTCACGCCGTCTCCCGTCATGGCCACCACGTCGCCGCTGTCGCGAAGTAATCTTACTATCTCTTGTTTATGCTTGGGCTCCGCTCTGCTAAAGACTCGGCCACCCGACCCGCGGAGCACCTTGAGCTGTCTAGATTTCGTCATAGCCGCGAATTCGCGACCGGTGAACGATTTACCCTTCACATCAGCCATCGATTTGAAAACACCGATTTCGGTGCAAATGGCCTCGGCAGTGTTTTGATTATCGCCGGTGATGACGATGACTCGAATGCCCGCCGTGTGGCACGCCTCGATCGCGCCCGCCACTTCCGGTCTCGGGGGATCTCTCAGACCGACCATGCCCACGAAAATCAAATCAGATTCGATCCTTGCGTACTCGTCGGGATCCTTGAGTTCGGCGTGTGCTCTGTGAGTCTCAGAGCCGTCGTACGACGACAAGGGACCTAAAGAATCCTTCTTGGCAAATGCGAGACATCGCAGAGCGTCGCGAGCCATCGTCGTCTGGACCTTCAAAATGCTTTTGCGCATGGTTGCTGAGAGGCCGATGGTGGTGCCATCCGGTAACTGCACGTAGGCACAGCGATCGAGCAAAACCTCTGGAGCACCCTTGACGAGAAGTTGGTTTTGGGCCGACGCGCCATTTCGCTTTCCAGACGTCTTTTCGCTCACGATGACGCTCATGGACTTTCTGTCACGATCGAATTCGAGCGTGGCCTTGACGTTGTGGGCGCTTTCAATCGTGTCGCACACGATTTGCGCATGAATATCTGGGTTAGAAGTGCGCTTCGACTCAACTCCTCTCATGTTATCCAAACCAATCTTTTCGGCGAGTACTTTGAGCGCGCCTTCGGTCGGTTCTCCAACGCACTTAAACATTCCCGATTTGCATTCGATGTAAGCGCCGCTACAAAGCGCAGAGATTTTGGCGATCGATCGGAAATTCTCATCGAGTTTCCTCGGAGCACCGAGGATACCACCTTCGCTCGGGTTGTACGTCGTACCCTCCACGTCGTACGTGTCTAATTGAATATCTTTTGCGACGGTGACGAGTTTGACGGCGGACATTTGGTTCGTCGTCAACGTACCGGTTTTATCGCTACAGATGACACTGGTGCAACCGAGCGTTTCGACGCTCGGCAACTTGCGAACGATGGCGTTCTTCTTCGCCATCTTCCTTGTGCCAAGTGCCAAGCACGTCGTAATCACGGCAGGCAAACCTTCAGGAATCGCCGCCACCGCGAGCGCGACCGCAATTTTGAAGTAGTACGTGCATTTGCCGAGATCAAAGTTGATGTCTGGGATAGAAGATCCCGCCTTCATCTCGAATTGAATGAAGTGCGAGTAATTAATCAACCACACGAGGAGGCATACGATACCAATCATCATGGTTAAACTCTCCCCGAATCGGTTGAGCTTTTGCTTCAAAGGCGTGTCCTCTTCCTCTTCGCTCGCCTCTTTGATCTGTGCCTGAATCTTACCGATTTCCGTCGCCATACCGATCGAGTTCACCACGCACAGGCACGACCCGTTGGACACGGCGGTGCCGGCGAAGAGCATGCACGTCTTCCCTTGGAGCTCGATGTCAACATCGTCGACTCGTTCGACGCGCTTATCGACGGCCACGGACTCACCAGTCAAAGACGCCTGTTCCACGCGCACGGTGGCCGTCTTCAATCGAAGCAGTCGGCAATCCGCCGGAACGCGGTCGCCCGTCTTGAGCTCCACCACGTCCCCCGGCACGAGCTCTCTCGCCAACATCGACCCATCCCAGACGCCGTCGCGCAGGCACTTGGCGTGTTCGCTCTGCATCTCCTTCAGCGCCTCGAGCGCGCTCTCCGCGTTGGATTCCTGCCACACGCCGACCACGGCGTTCAAGATCAAGATGAGCAAGATGACCGCCGGCTCGACGTACGCCGCGAACCCGGTGTCCTCGTTCTCCACGTACGCCAACCCGAACGACACGAGCGCGGCGAGCAACAACACCTTCACCAACGCGTCGTCGAACTGTTCCAACACCAGCGCCCACAGCGCCTTGCCCGGTTCGCGCTCGAGCTCGTTGTACCCGCCCGCCCGCGCGCGGCGATCGTCAACGCTCTCCCGCGTCACCCCTCGACTCGCGTCCACCTCGTGCGCGCGCAGCGTCTCCGACGCATCGCGCGCCCACGCCGGGAACGCGTCCATCGCCCCCGTCCCGACTCGCGTCTCTCTCTCTCGCTCGCGCCATCATCCTCCATCCGCACCGTCAATCATCCGCCCCATCGCGCACCTTCGCCTTCGACGCCTTTCCTCATACTGTGAGACATTAGAGAAGATCAAATTCCAAACACATACGGCGACGCGCGCACGCATAAAACCATCTGTGTCTCGGGATCGGACACATGGGTGTGTCCCATGTGACTCTTCGCGCGAAGACGAAACGTCGAGCGTCGTCGACGCGTCTCGGGCGGGACAACGCGCGCGCGCGGCCGCGCGCATGCGGGCGAGTCGAGGTCGAGGTCGAGGTCGAGGTCGTCGCGCGTCGCGCGCGGGGGCGTGGGCGCGCGCGTGGGCGTGCGTCGCGCTCGTGACGCGCGCGGTGCGAGGAGACGAGCGCGAGCGCGCGGCGGTGGTGGCGCTCGCGCGATCGCTCGGGCACGACGACGCGACGGTGGCGTCGGACGCGTGCGAGGTGGTGGGCGTGACGTGCGCGTGCGATGACGCGTCGGTGGGCGGGGGGTGCGTCGTGGTGCGGATACGCTTCTCGGGGATGGGATTGCGAGGGAGACTGCCGGAGACGATGCCGACGTTGGCGCGTCTGCGGATGTTGGATTTGTCCGATAACGCCATCAGAGGGGAGATATCCGACGGGTTTTTATCGGCGATGCCAAACATCGAGGAGTTGTATCTCAATCTGAATACTTTGGAGGGGGCGATTCCGCCCGGAATCGGTCGATTGACGCGATTAGAGGTGCTGAATCTCGACGGTGGTTTCACGCAAACGCAGAGGACGTTCGAACAGTGGGTCGAGCCCGAGCGACGAAACACATACGGTGAGCCCGGTGTCTTCTTTGGAAATCAATTCACGGGTTCGATACCGAGCGAGATCGGCGACTTGCGCAGGCTTCGAGTTTTGAATTTGCACAGAAACATGCTTGGCGCCGAGACAGATCGGTACGCGTTGCCGGAGAGCGTCGCAAATTTACGCGCGCTCGAGTTTCTAGATGCTTCTGGCAATAAACTCCACGGTGCGATTCCAAGAGGACTTGCGACTCTTCCGATGCTTCAGCAATTGAATTTAGATGACAACTTTATGACGGGCGAAATACCCGGAGACTGGTCTCAAGCAAACTCGCTCGAATCTCTCGTGCTTGAAGGAAATCGACTCCGTGGGCATTTGCCGGCGTTTCTGCCGCGTAACTTGACGTTTCTAGATGTACACGAAAACTTTTTGACGGGCTCGGTGAACGAACCTCTCATTCGGCTCAAACGTCTCGAAGGCGCCCTTCTCGATCGGTGTCGATTTTCGGGACCAGTGACGCTATCGAGGGAGACTAATCCGAATTTGAAACTTGTCTCGCTCGCGAACAATGCTGGTCTATGTGGTGCGGTACCCGAATTGCCGGCTGCAACGCGCGCGGCTAAAGAGGCGGAGTGTGATAAACCGCAAGAGCTATGTCAGCTGTGGCCAGAGGTGACCGGCACCGCGCTTTCGGCGACGTGCCAGTGCGCGACAGCCGGCTTGACATGCTCGATTTGGTCGTCCGAGGGTCCCAAAGAGCTGTGTTGCGAAGAAGGCGACTGTGTCGATATTCCGTACGCGGGGTTCGGTGTGAAAGTGTGTGTGCCGTGCGCAGTTGAATACCAACAGTGCGGCGGGAAATCTTACGACGGTCCTCGATGCTGTAAGCGTGGACTAACTTGTACGCGAATGGACGACGATCGATTTGAGTGCCTCGGTTGCGCTCGTCAATGGGAGCAATGCGGAGGACGTCTGTACGATGGCCCCAAATGTTGTGCCGGTGGGAACAGTTGCGTTTACTTCGACGCTTATTATTCCCAATGTCAACCGACTTCGCAGTTTTGATATTCTCGAGGCGAGAGTATTGTTTCGAGGCGAAAACTGCAGAAGGCGTCAGTTTTCGACGCGATTGATCGCAGATTCACACACGCGAGCGCGCATCGTTCAGAAAATATGTTTGCCAGGCTTTCTCTCTCTCTCGTTTTCGGCACGCTCATCGCAGCGAGCCAAGTTTCCGCTTTGGCTCGTCAAGAGTTGGACATCGTGTACGCCTCGGGAGAAGACAGAGATCCCATCACGCTTTACATCCCCGATGTGTCTGTGCCGGATGAAAATAACACGGCCACACCTCCTGATGTTCCTTTGGTCGTCTTGCTTCACGGTCGATGCATGGATGGCGAAACTGTTCAGAGGATTTTACGCTTCAACGAACTCGTGGACGATCGCGAATTCATCCTCGCGCTTCCGGAAGGTGCGAGAAATCGATTTTGGTGCTCGACCTGCGCGAGACTTGGAGGCGTTCTCAGCACTCGTTACGGTTGCAGATCGTGGGCCGCGACGCCCGCGTGTTGCGCGGCTACTCCTTTCTCACTTCGACCCGCGGATCCGGAAACTTGGGAGCCGGTGGACGACGTCGAACACATTTCACAAGTCATCAACGCAGTCAAGACTCAGTATAACGTCGCCGAAGATAAAGTGTACATCGTCGGCTGGGAAAACGGAGGTTTCATGGCGTACAGAATGGCGTGCGAAAAGCCAGATTTGCTCGCGGGAATCGTCGCCGTCAGTGGTCTCGGATTCGCCGACGCGCAATCCAACTGCGCCGCTTTCAACGCTTCGACCAAGACTCCCGTGAACGTTCTGGCCATCCACGGTGAATTCGACAACGTTCCTGTCGATGGTGGACGTTTCGAAGGCAAACCCGTTCCGTCCGTGGAGACCAACTTGGCGGGTTGGGCCGATCACAATGGGTGTGATGCTTCCTCGGAAATGACCACGGCGAACGCGCTCATCTCTCGTCAAAAGCTACTCCCGAACACACCCGACACGGACCTCGTTCGTTTCGGGAACGTGTCGCAGTGCGACGTCGGTGGCCACACCGAATTACGTCTCGTTCGTGGTTTGAACACCGAGATTGCGACTGCCTTGACGTTTACGGCTGAATTTACGCCGTCGTTAGTCGACTGGATGTTCTCGACGGAGGGCGTGTCCAACAACGGTTTCAACGACGGCGCCGCGCCGTCACCCGGTGTGGAGACATCCTCCGGCCCTGGATACACGTTCTGCCCGCCCGATGTGTTGCGATGTCCCGACGGTGAGATGGTGACTCGTCAAGTTCCGACGTGTGAATTCCAGTGTTCCGACGGCGCGCCGAGTCTCGCGTTTTTGGAGCAAATTTGCACCTCCAACGACTGCTGCGGCACGTACGGACTCTGCCTATCCACGTCTGCGTGCGCCGACACATCGTGCCCGAACGACATCACGCTCGAAAACTATGACGCGTACATGAACAGTCGCGCGAATTCGCCTCCTCCGAGCGGCGCGGGCATCGTCGCGACGACGCTCGCACTCGTCGCCACCGCGGCCGTCGCATCGCTCCTCGGTTAAAAACAAGATCTACACGGCGATTAGGGAATCGTGATTGCGCATCGTAAATAATGTGTAATGAGATGAATGATGAATACATATCGAGATCGATACTCTCGGCGGTGCTTGCGTATGCTGCGTCAATGTGAGCGCATGCGTGCTGAAAATCGCTCATCGCTTCGCTCTGCGCGGGCGAGTGGTGGTGGATGCGTTCAACGCCGAAATCATAGCGTTGGATCCATCGCTGGAAGGAAACATGCTTGCTGCGGGCGCTGCTGCAGGTGGTGCGTTTGACTTTTGGGCGCGCAAAGTCAAACCAACGGTCACGGAGCTCGCTCCGTTGACTTCTTCGAGATCCATGCCCACGGCTTGGTCTTCGGCAGACTCCTCCATGGACTTCTCAGGCGTCGACGTCTTCGTTTCGCTATCGGCGCCTTGTAACATGAGGAGCATTTCGGCCTCTTCTTCAAGGTTGACCCCCTTTGTGGATGTGGAGAGCTTCGACATGCGACCCGTCAACGCGCTGTCGTCTCGCGCCACCCCACCGCGTCCGCTCACCGGACGCGTCGGAAGCGGAGGCAACTGCGATCGTACCGACGCCGGAATCGGCACATCCTTACCAAAGTTTGTCACCGCTGAATCTCCACGAATCGCCCGAGCCGCGGCATCGTACGCCAGCGCCGCCTCTTCCGCGGAGTCGAACGTTCCCAACCACAATCGAGACCCGCGCGTGGGATCTCGAATCTCCGCCGCGTACTTGCCCCACGGGCGCTGTCTGACGCCTCTATACACGCTCTTTTGCGGCTTTCCGCTCGAGTTCAACGACGGTGACGCGGCCGCTGCCGATGTCGGCATGGACGCCACCGCGACCGCCGCCGCGGTCGCCTCGTTCACCGCCACCTTGGCCATCTCCATCTTTTTCACCTTGGACGCGCTCGTGGGCGGCTTTTGCACCCCTCCGGATTTCACCGACGGCGACGAAGAAAAGTGCGCCATCGCCGCGCGCGGCGGATCCTTGAGATTGGCCGGTGGGCTGAACGCGCTAAATCCACTATTCGGCGACCCGATGTGATGCTTCCCCGGAAGCGACGACGATAATCCCGGAAACCCGATCCCCCTCTCCTGTAAAGGTGCCTTCGGGCGCATCACCTGCGGAATAGCCGTCGGCGACGATCCGTAAAAAGACGGCGACGACCCGAGCGAACTCGGAGACACCCCGGGTAAGAAATTCGGCGTCGCGGGCATCATCCCTCCACCGTTCACACCGTGACCACCGACTCGATAAAACCCGGGCGCGCTTCCGACTGAAAATCCTCTCGTCGGCGCGCCGCCGCCTCCGCCTCCGCCGACCCATCCGCCCTCACCCCTCTGCGCCGCCACGAACGCCGAGAGACTCCCAGCCAACGCCCCCGCCTCGGCGTGCACACCGACCGCACCCGATCCATACCCCCCATCGCTCGCCGATCCGTTCATCTCGCGTCTTCGCGCGTCTCCCGCGCGCTATCCGCCCGCGCTATCCGCCCGCGACGTCCCTCGCGCGTCTCCCTCACGCGACTCACGCGTCGCCCCAGCGCGTGACCTCGCACACGAAACACCGCTCACCGTTCACTCACGCGCGACCGGTCCCTCCGTTCAACGCGTCGATCGGAACGAACGCCCGATGAATGAATGAATGAATGAATGATTGATTGATCTCGCGCGAGCCGCCGCCTCGACCGAGACGACCGAGATGCGTCGGAGATCTCGCTCGCGTCGCGCGTTCGCACGCGGTCGTCTCGTCTCGACGCGAGACGCGCGACGTGGAATGGACGACGGAGTCACCTCACCGTCGTCGTCCGCGCGTCGTCGTCCGCGCGTCGACCACTCGCGCGCCACCCCGTCGCGTCGGTCATCGGCGTCATCATTCGCGCGGCGCGGGGGGGGGACTGATTCGCCGATCGTGACTCGTCAGGGTGACCCGTTCGGGCGCACGCACGAATCTCACCCGTCGCGTCGGCGTGATCGCGTGCGTCGCGCGATGTGTGATGTGTGATGTTTGATGGGCGCGTCGAGGGGTTTCGTATGGATGGGAAAAGGGAAAAGGGGAAAAAGGAAAAAGGAACAGACGGATGGATGACGGGATGGATGACGGATGGATGACGGCGGCGCGCGCGAGACGCGGACGCGACAGGGGAAGCGCGCGAACGCGACAGGGGAGCGCGCGAACGCGGTGGTGCCGGCATGACGTCGTATGTCTCGGTCGTGGACGCGGTGCGAGGGATGGCGGAGGCGGTGACGAGCGACGCGGGGATGACGGCGAGCGCGACGATCTTGTGCGCGAGCGTCGTGGGTCTGGCGCTCGCGCGCGTCGCGCGGTCGAGCGGGACGTCGTCGAAGACGAGTGGAACGATCGTGTCGATGGTCGGGTGGGGGGGGAAGACGCGCGAGGTGCGCGGTGGTGGCGATGAGGGTAAGTTGAGGTTGACGGTGTTTTACGGCACGCAGACGGGGACGAGCGAGCGGTACGCGAGAGAGGTGACGGCGCACGCGGAGGCGAGGTACGGGGACGCGGTGCGAGCGAGAGCGGTGGATTTGGAGACGATCGATGCGTTGGCGGCGGAGGATGCGTTGATGGAGGAGAAGGGATGTTGCGTGTTTTTACAGTCGACGTACGGCGACGGCGAACCGACGGATACGAGCTCGGATTTCGTGTATTGGGCGAGAGACACGGCCAGCGATGGGCGCATGCCGGATTTGTTGGAGCATCTCACGTTTAGCGTGTTCGGTCTCGGTAATCGCTGTTATGAGCAGTTCAACGCGGCGGCGAAGATGGTTCACAAGGCGTTGGTCGATTTAGGCGCCACGCCGCTGCTCAAGCTGCACTTGGGCGACGACGACCAGTGTTTGGAGCAAGACTTTGAAAATTGGATCGAGGCGTTTTGGCCGGCGTTTGAAGCCAAGTTCGGATTACACTCGGAGGGAGGCGACGAGGAGTTGCCTCGCTACGAAATCGTCGCCATGGACGGCGTCGAGGGAGAGCGCGCCGCCGCGAGTCAGGCGTCCAAGTACGCCAAGGAACACTCGGGCGGTCGCTTCGCGCCGACTGCGACGAAACCATTCTTAGCACCGGTCAAGGTTGTTCGAGAGCTTTTCAGCACGGGTGCGGACAGAAACTGCGTGCACGTCGAATTCGACATCTCTGGTTCCGGGATTAAGTACAAGACCGGAGACCATTTGGGCGTCTTCGCAGAGAACGGCGCCGACATCACCCAGCGAGTGGCCAAGGCACTCAAGATTGATGTGAAAAAGGTGTTTCGCCTGTCGAAGCCAAACGGGGCGCCTGCGTCTCTCGGAGAACCTTTCGAGACACCCATCACGGCTGCAGACGCGATCGCAAAATACGCCGACGTACTGACACCCCCGCGCAAACAAGCGCTCGCCGCGCTCGCGTCGGTGGCTTCGGGCAAGGATGTGGAAAAGCTCGCGTTCTTGGCCTCGCCGGCGGGCAAAGATGAATTCGCAAAGTATATCACGCAACCGCATAGATCGCTGTTAGAGGTGATGGAAGATTTCCCTAGCGCAGTTCCAGATCTCGGTTTGTTTTTCGGCGCCATCGCTCCGAGACTGGCGCCTAGATTTTACAGCATCAGCTCGAGTCCCGCGGCGGATGCGAACACGGTCACCGCCACCGTGGCTGTCGTCAAGGAGAAGGTTGCGACCGGACGAGTGCACGAAGGCGTCGCGAGTACATTTTTACAGCGCGCGGCGGAAGGGCAGAAGATTCCAGTGTTTGTCAGAACGAGCACATTCCGTCTCCCGGAGAATCCTGAAGCGCCAGTCATCATGATCGGCCCGGGCACCGGTTTCGCCCCTTTCCGAGGATTTTTGCAGGAACGAACGGCACAAAAAGCGTCTGGCGCCACACTTGGACCCGCGATGCTTTTCTTCGGTTGTCGCAACGAATCGAAGGATTTTATTTACGAAGACGAGATGCAAGCCGCGTTGCGCGAGGGCGTCATCACCAGTCTGGACGTCGCGTTTAGTAGAGATGGACCGAAGAAGGTTTACGTGCAAGATAAAATCATCGAGAAGGCGTCTACGGTCTATCCCATAGTGAAAGGCACGGTTGGTAAAAACGAGGGCGCTGTGTTCATCTGCGGCGATGCGAAAAACATGGCCAAGGATGTGAACAAGGCGTTGTTGAGCGTGTTGATGAGAGAGGGCGATTACGCCGCGCACGAGGCTGAAGAGATTTTGCGGCGGCTCAAGGCTGGATTCAGATACCACCAGGATGTATGGTGAGCGACCGCATGGGCGGGCCGTCTCGCGATCGGCTTGTAGTTCATATTCCCCCATTCATTTCCGAAAACTCGTGCGGTAATCGATACGATTCACTACGCCTGAGCTTCATCGGCAAGTCAAGCGCGCGCGCGATTGCACGCCGATACAGTTCCATGATGTCCTCATTTGTAGCGTTTGCGGGCGGCACAATCTTGGGTAGGAACAAGAGCCCCGCGTGATTTGATTCAACCTGCGCCAGATAAAGCAGGTGATAAACGAGCTGGTCGAGATACGCCACCCACGACGGGTTGTACTCTCCGAGTCCCAGGTAAACCAGTCCGAGAGCCTGCATTCTATCGCTCGACGTGAGCCCGAAACATCCCGGATGAATCCAGTGATCGACACGATCGCCGAATTGAGATTGACCCTCGGGGAACATGCAAACTCGATATGGCGTATGCTCAACGATGTATTTTAGAACTTTGGATGCAAACCGTCGACTTTGGTCGTTTTCGTGATCGACGACGATCGCATCGCAGGCAATAGCAACTTCCCGCAGAAACGGCATTCTCAGCATGTCTCGGCCAGCGACGAAAATAGGCACGCGGCCGAGCACAAAAGTGAGGAGAAAGCCATCTAGGATGCCTCGATGATTCGAGATGTAAATGTCAACGTCCTCCTCAATAGTCCCGCGGACGAAAGCGCGCACGTAGCCAAGGCAGAACAAGAAGCATCTAGCGGTGAAGACAGCGAGCGGCAGGTAATATTCCCTGTGGAGGCGAACAAACCACGACGGATAGCGATGTTCTTCTTCAAAGCGCCAGCTGATCCATTGGTTCACAAAATTTGCGCGACTTGTTTCGGTCGAGCTTCCCTCCGAAAGCATGCTCCGGCGCCCTCGTATCGTATTCATGAGAAAATTCAGCAGCAAGTGCGCCACAGAAATCCACCAAAACGCACAGCAAATGGAAACTCCCCCGGACAGTCTGAGAGGAAGCAAAATCAATAATCGAAACAACCTTCTTCGCAAGGTCAAGCTGGTCGAGCTCGGAGACACGAAAGGGTGAGTCATATTGTGAAGATCTAGACACCCTCGGACATTGGTTCTTATTGTCGCTTGGGGGCGAGTTCAACGCCATCAATCCTCGCAAAGCGTCCCTTTTCGCGAGGAAAAACGACTGCATCATCATCCCACGGCCATCCACCGAAACGCGTGGATCTGTAGTCTGCGAACGCTTGACTGATCTCATCGTGCGTATTCATTACGAAGGGCCCGTGCTGCACGACGGGTTCGCCGATTGGTTTTCCCTGGAGTACCAAAACAATCACTTCTTCGCTCGCGCTCTTATTCTCCAACGGAATGGTCTTCGACGCGTCAACCTCGAGCACTGCCTTCTGCTCGAGACATTGTTCGCAGACGACCAATGAGGGTCCTTCGACAAAGTAGAGCGTTCGGTCCGTCGACTTGCCGCCTTTCGCGGCGTTCAACTGAAACTTCGCCCCGGGACGCATTTTTACCAAGTACACGCCGACATCGTTCTCTTCTTTCGCGGCCCAAGAGTTCGGCGTGGGTTCGAGCGCTTTCACCCCGTCATATTCGCCGGTCCATATCGTAAACTCGACGCCGTCGTACTCTTTGCGTTTGACATCCTCGCTCCAGTGCATCACGAAAGCTGGCTCCACCATCTTGTCTTTGCTGGGCAAATTCAGCCATATCTGAAAGAGTTGCAACGTGTTCGGTTTATCGGCGTGTCGCAGCGGAAACATTTCGCCGTGCACGACGCCTCTCCCCGCGGTCATGTATTGAAGGTCACCGTCCCCGTACCGCCCACAATTACCGACTGAATCCGAGTGATCAATCGTGCCCGTCATCACCGCCGTGATCGTCTCGAAACCTCGATGCGGGTGCTGCGCGCGCGAGGGTTTCCGTCAATCGGTCCGCTCCGTTCCCCGCGCGACGGTTTCCGTCAATCGGTCCGCTCCGTTCCCCGCGCGACGCCGAACGACGCACCTGCGGGAACCCCGGCACGCGGTCACCGTGATACATGCGATACGGCGCGCGCCCGTCGAAATCCGCGCCGTTTCCACGCCTCGGTGATTGCATTTTCTCGTCTCCCTCCGGGTACTCGTCGCGATGATACACGCAAAAGAGAAAAGGATCTCTCGTTCGCATCGGTGTGGGCGGATGAATCGCGTGCGCCGCCGTCACCGCGCTCTCGTCGCTCGACATGGCGACCGTCGCGCGGGATCGTCGCGCGAATGTGTCGATTCTCTTCGCGCGCGCGTGCGTGACTCGCGACGCGACCGCGCGGAACATTGGCGCGCGCGTCCGCGGTCGAGCGGTCGGGCGGTCGGGCGGTTGGGCGGTTGGGCAGTCGGCGCGGTGGGCGCGGTCGGGCGGTCGCGAGGCGCGCCGCGTGGGTTCGTTCGTCACACCGTCGGTCTCTCTACTCGAACGTCCACGTCTACGTCGAACACGCTCGCGAACGCGCGGAGAAGGGCGCGTCGGGCGTCGCGCATGAGCGCGCCGTCGTCTCTCTCGGCGGCGGCGGCGGCGGCGGCGGGCGGCGCGCGCGCGAACGTCGCCTCCGAGGCGGAGCTCACCACCCCGCCCTCGCCGCGAAGAATCTGCGCGACGCTTCCCACGGGTCTGTCCCCGATGCCGCAAGGGACGATGTTGGCGAAATGCTCGAGGTTCGGGCACACGTTGAGCGCGACGCCGTGGTAGGAGACCCAGCGTCTCGCGCGCACGCCGACGGCGGCGAGCTTGTGACCGTCGCACCACGCGCCCGTCAAACCATCGATGCGTCCGCACTTGGATTCGTCTAAACCTAAGTCTATCATCGCCTCCAACGCCACGGACTCTAAACCGCGCATGTACCAGTGCAAATCCGCCTCGTGCGGCGGTCGCGCGAGGTTGAGAATCGGATACAGCACCAACTGTCCCGGGCCGTGATACGTCGCCTCACCGCCGCGTTCGCATCGACGCAGCTCGAATCCACTCGGCGGCGACGATTCATCGAATTTTAAATGATCGATCGTGCTCCCCGCGCCGAGCGTCACCGTGGGCGGGTGCTGCGCGAGCACGGCGACGTCGGTCGAGTCCTCGCCTCGCGCGAGCGCCGTCGCCAGGAACGCCTTTTGCCACGCCCACGCCTCGTCGTACGGCGTCAACGTCGACGAGACGTCGTACACGACGCACGCGCGGCGCGCGCGCACCGCCGACGCGGTCGCGGGACGCGCGGCGTCGCATCGTCGTCGTCGGGGCGTCGCGCCTCGGCGCGGGCGACCGAGTCTCCGCGAGCGACGCGCGCGCGCGGACGCGACGAACGGCGTCGACGAGCACGACGCGCCGGACGACGACGCGCGGCGCGAGGTCACCGTCGTCGCCGTCGGCGGCGACGCCGTCGTCATCGTCGACGCGCGGTCCTCGCGCGCGACGAAATGCGGACGACGCCGCAGTGGGCGACGCCATGGCGCCGGCGAGCAAGCGCGCGCGACGAGGGAAACCGCGCGCGGAGGATGCGGAGGACGCGAGTCGCGACGTCGTCGTCGATGAGGAACCGTCCACGTCCGGCGCGCGCGCGTCCGGCGCGCCGGTATACAGCGCCGACGCGCGACGAATTGAGTTGCGCCCGGGCGCGCCCGTGTGCGTCGACGGGGCGTGCGTGGCGACGTGCGTCGCGGGCGAGTGTTGGATCGGCGGGTATCACCTCTCGTGCGACGCCCCGAGGGACGTCGTGATTCGAAGCGCGTCGGGGATCGGGAGCGTGGTGGCGGCGGAGTCGAGCGCGCCGGCGGCGTTGGCGCTGCGAGCCGCCGACGAGGGCGGTTCGTTCGCGGCGTGCGAACTCGAGCGCGCGAGGGCGTTCGGATGGAGTCCGACCGTTTTGTCCAGCGATTGGTCGGCGGTGATCGCGAGCGTGGCGGAGGCGGCGAGGGTGGCGCAAGGCGCGTGCGTCGCGGCGTTCGTCGGGCCGAAGGATGTGGGGAAGAGCACGCTCGCGCGGCACGCGGCAAACGCGATTTGCGGCGTTCGGGGACACTGCGCGTGGTTGGATTTAGATTGTGGGCAACCCGAACTCACGGCGCCGGGACTGGTGTCGTTGACGATACTGCGCGAGCCGCTTTTGGGACCGCCGCAGACGCACCAGGCGAGCGGCGCCGAATTCGCCGGGGCGCCGGCGATGCCCGTGTACTCGAGATTTGTCGGCGATATCTCTCCTCAGGGAGACCCCGACGCGTATCTCGAGGGCGTTTTCGCGTGCATAGATGCGTGGAGCGCGTTGGGTGGGCACGCGGACGAGAGGCCGCCGCTCGTCGTGAACACGAGCGGTTGGGTGAAGGGACTCGGATTGGAGCTCGCGGAGGACGCGCTTCGGCGCATCGGACGCGTCGTCGTCGACCGTGGGGACTTCCACGTCGTCAATATTAACTCACACGTGGCGAGCAGGAACGTCGAAGACGGTGTTCGATGGTTTTGTGATGAAAGAACGACGGTGGACGTGAAGATGTACGAGGTCGCGGCTGGTTTCGGCACGGCGCCGAAGGGCGCGGACGCCGAGGCGGACGACACGAGCGTGGACACGTACGAAGTCAATCCCAACGAATCGTCGTCGCGAGTGCGTAAAGCGAGAGAGGTGAAGACGAAACGATCTGCAAACGATTCTAGAGCGCTTTGTTGGCTTGCCTGGTCGCGACAAACCGTCGCGACGTGCGACGAACAACCTCGCCAGGGCGCTCTCGTCGTCGACGTCGACGGTGAAAACGAAGTTTTCGCGTCGACGGCGTTGGACTTAATGGCGGCGACGCCTTGGCGCGTGTCGTTCGACGACGTCAAAATTCATGTCTTGCAGGGAGATTTAGATTCTCGAGAGGCTCTCATCGCCCTGAATGGCGCAGTCGTGGGTTTATTGAAGTCATCCACGTCCGGATCCGAGTGCGTCGGTTTGGGCGTCGTCAGAGGCATCGACGTAGACGAACGATTCTTCTACGTCCTGACGCCCGTGCCGAGCGATAAACTCGCGTGCGTCGAAACGCTCGCGCTCGGAAAATTGGAATTTCCTCCTCGACTTCTCGGACCTTCCGGAGATTATCCATACATGCAAGTCGGAGCCATCGCCAACGACGGCACGGGAAGCAAAGCAATCAAGGCGAGGAACAACATCCTGCGCCAGAATGCGACGCCGACGCCCAGGCGATAGTAAGAGAAGATTGGTGTGTTGCGGGCGCAGTGGTATCAGTCACATTAGTAGACGTTTGTAGAGCTACGAATAGAATCAAATCAATCAAACGTTTTCAACAATTTGTTGACACATTTGTACGAGTTGCGCGATTGTTGGTACGGTCGACTTGCCCAACTGAATCAAGACGTCGCGGATGCGCGCTGCATCATCGGCGCCAAGTTGCAGAGATAAGACCACCGCTTGTTCACTAAATATATTCAAGACGGCCGAAATGATGCCTTGCCACGCGTTCATATCCTTCTCTTCTCGAGAAACGACGCACGCTTCCAACATCGTCACAAGAGTTGCGCGCACCGCGTCGACGTTGATGTTTACTGGCGCCGAGATGATGAAACACCTGAGCACGTGCAAACCACACGTGACGTGCGTGACGTTCTCTTGTACATTTTTCGACGACGACGATAAAATGTTTGCGGCCAACTTTTCCGACATTGTGCAAAATTCTGTCGGGTGAAAAGTCGAGCACGTCTCGATCGCCGCTTCATCGCCCAAGCCATCTCTGAGGACACGAACCGCCGTTTTCGACAGGTCGCCGCACTCCGAGAGAGCGGTCGTCAACATACGCAGCGTTTCCGTGGATGAAATCATGTTCGTCACGAAGCGCAATCCGAGTTCGTTCGCTGTGAGCGCCCCCATGATCTCGAGAGCGCATTTGGCGTCCCCGGTGTCGATACACGCTAAGATGGATTTCCGCAACGCATTTCCAGCGCACGCAGCCTCAACGCTCGCTCGAGCGGGCAATACTAACCGTCGTTCTTCAGTCGTCGTACCAGTGGCGAGCTCACTGAGGACGGTAATCAGCAGGAGTTTGCACTCCGACAGGAAACTATCCGTGACATTTTTCGCGCAAACGACTTTGATGAGAAATGACACGTAATAGTCTGGAACGACGCCGCGTTGCATGAGTGTTTTCACGGTGTTGGGGTCAAACAATGCTTTGTACGGTGGACCGATCTTTCGCTCTTTATCTTTCGATGTCACGATGCTTTGCAACGCTTGATTCCATAGCGGCGAATCGGTTCCTTTCGGCAATTCAGCGACCTCACTTGTTTTTCGCCGTTTCGCCGTGGTCTTTGCAGGTTTCACGCTCACTACCGCCTTGCCTCGTAAATCATCGATTTCGTCAGCGCTTAATCCGACAGATTCAACAGCCTGCGAGGTGATGACCCACCTTCCGCAAGCGTGCGTTGCTACGCTTTCGATAGCGCGCTTCACGGCGGATTGATTCAAGCCTGCGACTGTATGACACGCCTCCTCGATGAACTTTGTCTTGGCTTGGTTCGCCTTGAATTCTGGATGCATAAGGAGAAATTCAATCAGCATTCTCAGATTCGCCTGCACCACGTTATCCGCGCTTGACTTCGTCGTGCTCTTTGTCGCCTTTGATTGTTTCGTGGCGGATGACGGTTGTGAAGTGGACGCTGCGAGTCCAATCCGCGGAGCGTCAGGAAAGGACACTTGCGCTGAAAACACACGCAAAAGTGCCGGATCTTCGGTGTCTTGACCCATCGATGAAGTTGTCTGTAAACTCGAGATTACCAAAGGACCTTGCGCGCCTCGTCGCGAGCGACTTGCGAACATCGCTATGGTGCTTCGCTTCTTTGCCGTATCGGCGTCATCGCCGATCGCGGCGGGATCAAAATTCGAAATATCAGCCGTGAGCTCATCGTCCACCGCGATAAATCCATCATCCTCGTCCGACGCCTGCGCCATTTCTTCATCCTCGTCGTTATCGGCGTCTGACAAACTTTCACCATTTTCCTCCTCCCACTCTTCGGCCGAGTCGTATTCATAATCTACATTCATTTCGCGCTCGAAAGGTTTCCGTCCAGTCACGACGGACGACGCCGTGGGCCGATTCGGAAACGGACCCGTACCCCAGAACGCGGGCCGAGCGAACAAATCGACGTCGATGTCGAACAAGCGTCGTTTCCGCGCGCCCGTCGCCTTCGGTTCGTCTCGATCGCGTTTACGCTTCTTCGAAGCCGAGAAACACAACATCGACACCACTTCCACCTCGCGCTCGACGCGCCGCGCGCCCCATCGATGACGCATCCCTCGACCCTTTCGCGTCTTCCATCTCTCGAGCAAATCGGCTCGAATCCGCCCGATGTCCTCCGTCTCGCCATCCGTGCGCACGATTTCATCCAACTTCGTACGCACGTCCTCATCCACGCGCGGCGTCGTCGCCGTCGATTTCACCGTTGGTTTCGTCTTCGTCTTCGGCGTGAAGAATTTCGCGAACGCATTCGCCTGCTTCTCCCTCGCCTGTCGCTCTTTACGCTTCGCCTCCAACTTTTTCTCAGCATCCGCCTCCTTCTCCGCCTTGGCCTTGGCCTTCTCCGCCTCCTTGGCCGCCCTCTCCGCCTCCTTGGCCATCCTCTCCGCCTCCTTGGCCGCCTTCACCTTCGCCTTGGCCGCCTCCTCCGCCGCTTTCGCCTCCGCCTTGGCCTTTCTCTCCGCCTCTTTACGTTCGCGCTCGAGACGCTTCTCCTCCTCCTTGGCGCGTCTCTCCTTCTCTTTCGCCTCCTTGGCCTCCGCCCTGAGTCTCTCCCTCTCCGCCTTGATTCGAGCCCTCTCCGCCTTGACCTTTTCCTTATCGGCCCTCGCCGTCGCCGCCGCGCTCGCGCGCGCGCCGGCCGGCGCCGTCGTCGTCTGATTATTCAAATCTTTGTCCACAACCGCCGTCGTTAAATCGACGACGCGCGCGTCGTCGCTCGACGTCGGTGGTTTTCTCGCGGCGCGCGCGGGGGACGACATCCCCCGCGCCGGCTCGTTGGTCGTCTCCGCGAGCTCGTCGCGCGACATGCGCGACGAGAACTGGCGGGGTGTCGAGTTTTCGGCGCTCGGCGGCGCCGACGGCGAGGCGAGACGACCGACGAGCGTCGACGACCGGGGATGTGTTTTTCTCGGGTAAAAATGTCAGTATTGCACCAGAAGTGACGAAACGTGATTAATGGTCGTACGCGGAGACGAGGGCTTTGTATTTACCGCCTCGCGCCATGAGTTGGGAGTGGGTGCCGGACTCGGCGACGACGCCGCCGTCGCCGTTGGCGTTGTCGATGAGGTAGATTTTGTCGGCGTTTCGAATCGTCGATAAGCGGTGAGCGATTACGATGGTGCTGCGTTTGCTGCCGTCGGTGAGTAAACCGTCGAGGGCGGCTTGCACGAGGCGCTCGGACTCGTTGTCGAGCGCGGAGGTGGCTTCGTCGAGGAGCAAAATGCGAGGGTCGTTGATGACGGCTCGCGCGATGGAGATGCGTTGTTTTTGACCGCCGGAGACGCGACCGCCGCCGATACCGACGTCCGTCTCGTACCCTTCGGGCATCATGGAGATGAATTCGTGCGCGTTGGCCGTTTTCGCGGCGGCGATGACTTGCTCGCGCGTGGCGACGCCTCCGGGCATGCCGGCGGCGATGTTGTCGTGAACGCTTCCGGAGAAGAGCGTCGGTTCTTGTTCGACGATGCCCACGTTTCTGCGGAACCACATGAGATCCAACTCAGCGAGGTCGACACCATCGATGTACACCTTACCCGCGCTTCCTGCGCCCTCAACCGCGATCTTGAACGCCTTGCCGTCGTCGCCCGCGGCGACTTGTTTACTCACGCGAACTATTTCGTAAAAGCGCTCCAAGAGTTGAATCGCCGTCGATTTCCCGCTACCAGACTGTCCGATCAGCGCCACAGTCTCTCCCGGGTTCACTTCGAAACTCAAACCACCAAGAACGGGGGCGTCCCGCGTCGGGTACGAGAAAAAGACATCCTTGAACTCAATCTTTCCCGACAATCCGTCGATGACTTTACCGTACTCTTTCTCGTTGGCGTCTCTCGACGATTTCGGAATTTGTCGCGCGGTCTCTTCGATCTCCGAAACCTTGACGAACGGCTGCGCGTCAATACGCGGCGTTCGATCGATGAGTTTAAAGATGCGCCCGGCGGACGCGGTGCCATCGCGATTATCTCCAGCGAACGTCGCCGCTTGTCCCACGCCGGCGGCGCAAAAGCCGAGCGCCCAGAGCGACTTCATGAAATCCATGAAATTCAACTCACCTTTCTTGATCAACTGACCTCCCCACCAGAAGGCAAATCCATAGAACCCCATCGTCAACGCCTGGGCGAGACCGAACGCACCGCCCGTTCGGAGCGCCTTGCGACGTTCCTCAGCCGTCGTCGTAGAAATCGCCGCATCGTAGTTGGTCGACATCTTCTCCTCGAGACCGAACGCTTGCACGTCCTTGATCATGGTCACAGCTTCGGAGACTCGCGCAGATCCCTCGGCGACGGTTTCGTCCAACGTCGTCGCGTCCTCGAGGTTTTTCATGTTGAGCATCTCACCGATGCTCAACACGGGGACGCACGCGAGAAGCACCAAGCCGTATTTCCAACTCGCCGTGAGAGAGACAGTGAGTCCAAACGTGAGCGCCGCCGCCGCCTGAATCATGCTCCCGAAACTCTGTCCAGTCATCGTTCGAACCTTCGTGGTATCCGCCTGAAGCAACGTGGTCAACGCGCCGACCGTGTTTTCCTTTTCGTCGAAGAACGCGACGTCTTGACGCATGATTGATCTGAAGAGGTGCACGCGCAAACGAGTGGTGAGACGTTCGCCGATGTTGCCGAAGATTCCACCCTGGATCCCCATGACAATGAACGCACCGACGGAGACGGCGCCCATAGCGCCGGAGAGGAGAGACGAACGATCGCGCATGTACCCAACATCATCCATGTAGAACACCGTCAAGAGCTCTGCAAACACGAACGCGACTGAAGGCATGACGCAACCATTCGCGATGGCAAAAAGTATACCGGTGGCGAGAAGTGGAATGTCTTTCATGCTGTACTTCCACACTCTCGCGGCGCTCACCTTATACACCTCCGTCGTCGCTTTATCTTGCTCCTTCGCGTCGTCGCTCTCTTTATCCGCTTGCTTGAACCTCGAAGCGCCGACGGACGAGTGCATCGACTCGGTCGACGCGGATCGCTTGACTCGCTTCGTTTCGCTCTTCGTCAAACCGACCAAGTTTCTGTACATACCCTTAGAGCCGAGGGCCATGAGTTGATCGTGCGTGCCTTGTTCCAATACGACGGAACCGTGCGCGCTGCCGGCGCCGCCCGCCAATCCTGCGGACGCATCCTCGCTCCCGAGCACGACGATTTTATCCGCGTCGCGCACCGTCGTCAATCTGTGCGCGATGACGATCGTCGTTCGCTGCCCACCCGCGACGGAGTGCACTAAGCTATCGAGCGCATCTTGCACGAGGCGTTCGTTTTCCGTGTCCAACGCGGACGTGGCTTCGTCGAGAATCAAAATTGACGGATTTCTCAGCGCAGCGCGCGCGATGGCAATTCTTTGCTTTTGACCACCAGAGAGCTTCGAGTTCTTACCGCCAACCATGGTATCGTACCCGTTCGGGAACGACATGATGAACTCGTGCGCGGACGCAGCTTCGGCGGCGGCGACGATTTCATTCATCGAGGCCTTCGCGCCCGAGATTGCTTGCGGTCGACCGGCGGCGATGTTATCGGCGATAGAAGCTTCAAACAAGAGTGGCTCTTGTGAAACGATGCCGATGTTGGCGCGCAGTTTATCGATACGAAGATTTCGAATGTCGATGCCATCGAGAGTGATGGTACCGCGCGTCGGATCGTAGAAGCGTTCGATGAGCTTGGTCACAGTACTCTTCCCGCACCCGGACGCTCCGACCAACGCGACGACTTTTCCGCCCTCGATTGTCAGATTCAGTCCACTAAACACCGGTCGCTCTAGATTATACTCAAAGTCGACATCCTTGAAGACGATTTCGCCTCGAATTGGCGCAGCGAGTTCCAATCCAGTTGGATTTCGGGCGTCGATGCCGTTCGCGGGTTTTCTATCGATGACTTCGTATGTCTTGTAAGCAGCCATGCGCGCCTTCGCCAAGGCTTCAAAGGCAGGTCCCGCCTGTCCGAGCGCGAAACCGCCGAAAAGAATCGAAAAGAACACCATAACAATGGTGCCGCCCGTCAAACATGGCGACGCGGCGGAATCGAGGACGCCTCCGAACGTGGTGGAGAGGCGGTGACCGCATCCGCAATTCGGCGACGTAGTCAAAAGAGCCATCGAGTAATCAAGGTTGCACGCACATTGCAACAGCGAGTCTCCGGTGTAATTCTTACTTGGTTCGTTTGTGTACACACACTTCGACCTCGCGAAGAGCGCGTGCGATCCCCACGTCGGGTCGTTGACATCCGTCAAACCCGTCGGAGGAGGGTACTTGACAATGGCGGACGCTTTGCTGTCTGCGATGAGTTTCGCACCGTACCACAATCCAATCGCGTACATCACGAACATGGATGCGAACAAACCAGCGCCGGAGAAGGACGCTTTCCAAATTTGCTTCGCTCCGTGGCGTTGCGCTCGGCCCAAATTAGCTTTGAATCGATTCGTCGCCACGTCTTGGTAATTGAGCGCGTTCGTCATGCGGATGGCGCCGATTGTCTCGGTGGCCACCGCACCTGCGCTCTCGTACTCCTTATTTCCCTTTTGCTGATCCTGAATCGCCTTGATGAGAAAGTACGTCGCGAAGCCAAGTAACGGCACCGTGGACAGGATGATTCCGGACAATTCGGCGTTGAAGTAAAAGCCGACGCCGAAGCCTCCGGCCATGCTGAAGAAGGACTGAATGAGCTCGGCAAATTTTTTCGACATACCCATCTGAAAATCGTTTGCCGTCGCCCCCATGAGCGTCGCGAGCTCTCCCGCCTTTTTACTCTCAAAGAAACTGATGTCTTGCGCCAACATGCTCTTCACGCACGCGCTTCGCATATTTCTCGCCGCGCGCGCCGCCGCCCACGACGTCAACCAGTACCCCAACGTCAGACTCGTCCCCAACAACAGCGCCACGACCTCCATCGCCACCACCGCCGCGTTGATCTGCGAACCGACGTCCCCGACCGCCGTGCTGTCCAACAAGTTTCCGAACGCCACGTTCACCGCCGGAAACAACGCACCGCCCGCCGCCGAGAACACCATCCCCGCCACCAACAGCGCGACGTCGAACGGCTCATAAAACCGAAACATCATCGACAAGGGAACCATGGACGTCGTCGTCGCCGCCACCGCCTCCGTCGTCCCCTCCTCGCCCTCGCGCGCGTCGTTCACACCGCCGACGTCATCACCGGTCGTCGCCGATCCCATCCCTTCGCGTCGCGCACCCTCGCGTCACCGCTCGCTCGATCGCCCCCGGCCGTCGCGCGCTCTCCCGCACCGATCGATCGCGCGTCTTTTCCCTCGCCGCCTCTCGCGCGCTCGCGCGCTCGCGCGTCGTCGTCGCGGATTGTGACGCGCGTCCCCGAGGACGACCCGGCGACCGACCGGTCGACCGGTCGGTCGCCGCGGCGCCGGACGACACGACGCGAATCGTCGCGCGCGCCGTCACTCGGACGCGCGCGCGCGGCGCACGCGCTCGAGACGCTCGAGACGAGGAGGGAGAAACGCGCGCGCGTCGTCACCGCCGCCCGACGATCGTCGTCATGGGACTCGTGGAGGTGACGCGCGAGGTGGAGGCGACGGAGAAGACCAAGCGGCGCGCGATGGAGGAGGAGCGACGCGCGCTCGCGGCGAGGATGGAGTATCACGCGCGACGGGCGACGGAGACGGCGAGAGCGCTGGCGGAGGCGAGGGAGGCGCTGGAGACGTCGAGTCGAGACGCGAGGGCGGAGCGGGAGCGCGCGGATGCGGCGACGGCGGCGTGTCAATCGTTGAGGCGAGAGTTGGGACGCGCGCGAAAGCTTAATATAGACGCCGAGCGAAACGCGAGGCACGAGCTCGAGCGAGGGGCCAAGGCGAGGAAAGCGTTGGTGGAGATGGTGCACGAGGCGAGACGAGAGACGAGAGAGGCGAAGACGGCGGTGAAGGAGACGAGCGAGCGAGCGCAGATGGTGGAGGAGTGGGCCAAGCGCAGGGACGCGGCGGCGAACGCCGTAGCGACGAGGTTGCGACGAAGTCTTCAAGATTGCGCCGCGCTCGCGCGACGCGTCAAGGTGATCACCGAGGAGAACGTCAAGTTGCGTCGTCGCGCCGCGCGCGATCGCGCCGATCTCTTCGACGCGAATGAATATTCTGAGCGTCTCGAGGCGGACTGGATCTCGCGCGACGGCGAAAACATCGTCGTGAGAAATCCCATCTTTGTCGACGCGAGCGCGGATGAGCAGTACGACCTGTGAATACGACACGTAAGCGCGCATGATCTCTTCTCCATGTTACAACAAGAAAGACTCACAGCGCCTGGAGCGTCGCGACGATGCCCCACACGCTCGCCGCGCCCAACAGCAGGGGCACCGCGTAGTTCAACACGCTCGCGCCCTCACCGTTTTCGTCCACGAACCCATCGTTATTCATAAAGTTCAACGGCTTACCGTCATTATCCTCGAAGTTGTTCGCCTCTGCGTCGCGCGAGGTTCACGCGCGATGCGCCTCGTCGTCAGTCTTTGGTTCGATTCGAGATAACGCGACACAACAATCAAAACCCACGTCACGACGCGCGACGCACGCACCGAGCTCCATCACCACCGTGCGCTTGGGATCATCGAGATTAATCTCAGTGATATCACCGCTCAGCGTTCCCAAACCCATGGACACGAGCTGCTTCAGACCGCGGAAATCGATGCCGGGCTCGTCCTCGTCGTCATCACCCTCGGTCGACTTTTTCGCCGCGCGCGCGACGACGACACCACCGCGACGCGCAGAGACGCGCGCGACGGTGTGGTTCACGCTCTTCGCGCGCGCGATGCGCGCTCTGACGACGTGCGAGGACATGGTTCTCCGCGTCGGTGATTGAGGGGGGGGCACCGCTCGCCGCCGACGCGCCGACGTTTGAGAGACGACTCTCCGTGTTGTTACAACGATGCGAACGCGAGAGAAGAAATACACACACGAATAGAACACAACACACACGCGCACACATCACCCCGTGAATTGCGAGACGGCCACGGCGACGCCCAACGCCAAGATGACGCCGTGAATGAGATTATTCCACCACGGGTGTCGCGCGCCTCGGCGGCCGAAGACGTGCACGAGCACCGGCGAGGCGTAGGCGAAGATCAACCCGAATACGGCGCCGCATTTCGATAGGATGACGCCGATGTCGATGTGTGGTTGCGCGGCGCAAAATGAACCGAGGGCGATGACGCCGGCGTTGATGAGGAAGGAGACGGTGGATTCCGTCTTGGCGTTGAGCTTGGGGAGCAAACCGATGACTTGCGTGCGCAAAATGTACATCAAGAGCGGGACCATGGTGAGAAACTGGACGGTGACGGCGATGTGTGCGGATAATGTGTAGTAATCGCTCGGCGGGAACACGCGAAGGAAGTTGGCGGCACGAGAAGATCCGTGTGGACCTCGACGCGTGGATACGTACGCCGCGCTGAAATTACCGGCGACGGCGGGCACCGTGTACGACAACAGCGTCAACCCGTACGCGATGAATAAATTCCTTACGTTGTTCTTCGACTTGCGATTGGCGCGACACACCGGTATGACGGCGTGATGCGAAAACAGACACGTCGTCAACACGCCCGCCGTCTTCTTGAAGGTGACGAAATTCGCGTACGGTTCGATTGGCGCCTCGGGCGGCGTCGCCACGACGGATTGAAAGATTATGAAACAAATCAAATACGTCATGAAGAACGGTCCCAACACGCTCATCGACACGAATACGTCCAACTTCCGTATGCTTCCCAACAGCATCAACACCGCCGCAGAGACGAGCACCGCGGTGTACGGATTCCAACACTTGGCCGCGTCGCGAATGGAATCCGTGCACGTCGCCCATCCGCCCGCCGAGTCGGTCGAGTTGCTCGAGCCCACCATGGCCGCGGCCAAGAAATTCAACCTTTCCGCGCGCGGTTCACCCCCTCCCTTGGCCAAATCCCCGAACCCTTTCACGATCCCGTACACGCTCGTGCTCAACATCATATCGAACACCACCACGCATTGCGTCATCATCGCCGCCATGGCGACGTTACACCCGACGCGCGCCCACGACCCTAAATGCGCCCCACACACGCTCGCCGCGTCCTCGTGATCCCCTCTCACCCCGTACCTCAACACCAACGCGCACGTGTACGCCATGACACCACCGAGACCGATCGCCAGCCCGACGCCCAACGCCACGCCGCTCTCCGTGAAGGCCCACGGCGCGGCGAGCACCGCGCTCCCCACCATCGAGTTCCACAGCGCCAACACCGTCGCCACGTCCCCCGTGCGTCCATCCGACCCATCCACGTCGCGCGACGACGCGCGTTCGACGTCCTCATCGTTCTCTCTCCCGTCCTCGTCGTCCCTCGCGTCCTCACCGCTCGTCGACGAATCCTCGAGCAGTGGATCGTGTTCGAGAAAGAGCTCGGAATCATCCTGTTGATTGAGCGCGCGCGCGCGAGATGGACGACCGCGACGCGACGCGCGATCGACGCCCGCGCTCGCGAGGAGCGCCGTCGTGAGCGCGTCCGCGTTCGCGTCCGCGTCCGCGTCGAGCGCGGCGCTCATGAATGAATCGAACACCCACGAGGCGAACGCGCGCCAGTGAATGACGTCTCGCGCGGTGCGGCGCGCGGCGACGCTCGCGGGCGTCGATGGGTTCGAGCGCGCGACCGCGCGCGCGGAGGACGTGTGCGCGTCGCTGCGTCGGTGTGGATACGCCGTCGTGGACGACGCCGTCGACGCGGACGTCGCGAGGGCGCTCGCGGGAGAGATGCGCGCGCTCGCGAATGCGCGCGCGTTTCGAGAGAATCGAACCGTGTTCGCGCGCGACGGCGCGCGGTGTGCGTTGGTGAAACCTGGGATTTTTGAACTGGAGGCGCACGCGTTTTCGGCGGCGCAGAGGGAGCTCGCGCCGAGATTTTCGAGGATGACGGGACGCGGGACGCCGATGCGAGACGCGCTCAACGAGGCGTTGCGGCGCGGGGACGACGGTACTCCTCTGACGAGGGCGAGCGTTAAATTACAGATGAACGATGGAAGCGGTGGTTGTTTTCCTCTGCATTTTGACGGCGACGCGGCGTTGGATTCGAGACTGGTGACGATGTTGTGTTATTTAAACGAAGATTGGCGCGCGGAGGACGCGGGCGAGTTGGTGTATCATCCGTTTCCTCTTCGACCAGTCGTCATCGAACCGACGTTCGGGCGGTTGGTATTCTTCGACGCGCGGTTTGGGTTACATCGCGTGCTCCCTTCGAAACGCGAACGTTTGTGTTTCACCGTGTGGCACTTCACCGAGTCGGCGCGACCGCCGCACGCGGCGGCGCCTCCCGGCGACGATGCGCGTTCGCAGATGCGCGCGTTGTTGCATCCCGGTTTGCGCAAACATCTCGCCAAACTCGTCTTGGCGGATGAGTGGGCGAGGTCGATCGAGGAGTCGCACGACGCGAATTCGGAGGCGTGCGCGGCGGCGTTGAAGACGCACTGGGATGAGGTTGGCTTGATTTATCGCGTCATGTCCAAGAATTATCCGCTCGGTTTGAAACTGTTCGCCGAGGCGCGCGCCGACGGAGACGAAGACGTCTTTGCCGACGCGCTCGATTGGTTCCCGGAGGATTGAAAGACGATGTACGTAGTGTACCAGTACGTAGAGTAGAGTAGCATTAGCGTGTTGTACAATTACAGGT